>Ga0209188_1000162_pt1 | contig 75366 bp, 71 predicted proteins | sample C_130625_EF_Meta_FD_187307 | JGI IMG/M metagenome (GOLD analysis project Ga0209188, IMG submission 187307) | Freshwater microbial communities from Lake Croche, Canada to study carbon cycling - C_130625_EF_MetaG (SPAdes) (version 2) | ecosystem: Environmental > Aquatic > Freshwater > Lake...
CAGACAACTTCAATTTAACCAAGTTATGCATGGACGAAAAGATTTCAATATCCAACAACTCTTCAATAATCGAACGCCGATCGGCAGACGACATTTGCATAAAAGGAACAAATGATGAAGAACCTAATATGACAATTTGAGTAAAAGATTTGAAATTGAGTTTTAAGATTATTTTTTCTAGATGATCTTGATAATCTTTTGATTTTGCGTCTTGATTAACTAGAGTTCCATTGCAATATATTTCAAATATCGCCGGCTTAATTCCTCGAATTACTTTATAGTTTCTATTACCAATAGAGAACTCAATTTCAACTACGCAATCTTTTTGGTTGATTGAATTGATTAAATTAGGTTTGTTTATCTTACGAAAAGCTTTTCCGAATAAGACAAAACAAAGCGCATCTAGAATTGTGCTTTTACCTGCACCATTCTTACCTATAATCAAAGTATTTGGAGACGCATCTAACTTAATTTCAGTGAAATAGTTTCCAGTACTTAGTATGTTTTTATATCTGAGTGTTTTGAATATTATCATTTGGAATCTAAGTTTATCGCTTCAACATATAATTCACGGAGAATAGATTTAAATCTATCCGAATTGATATCTGTGTTTTCCAAAGAGTCAACAACCTTATTAATGATTGTGATTGTGTCTTCAGCCTCATCGATTGTATCATCTTTGGAATTGGTTGTCAAGTCTTGAATATCTTCCGCTATGGTAATATCAGCCGGATTGACCTGATAAAGGTTACTCATAAAACTATCAAATAGATATGGATTCGTTTTATTTAAAACTACAACCTTGACATATGTATCTCTGTATTGACTTAAATCTCTGTTTGCAATGGTCATAATGTCATCGGCTTTATCATCATAAATGATTTTGTAGAACATCTTATATGGGTTTTCTACAAACGTCAATTCGCGAGTATCAGTATCGAATATATGAAATCCTCTTGGATCGTTATAATCCATCCAAGTCATTTCATATTGATTGCCGAGATATGTAATATTACCGTGGGTTGATTTGTGATGAAAATGCCCCGATAGAACAACATCGAATTTATCGAATACTTTTCGATCCAATCCTTCATGGCAGATATTTCCTCGATCCATTTCAAATCCAGCAATTTCTAGGTGTCCCATTAGAATTTGAGATGAAGTGCTTTCAATCAAAGCCATCGTTTCATCAACATTATCATCACATATCCAAGGCACAAATAGAATAGGAACCGAATCGAATTCAACAACCTTAGCACCAACATATATGTGAGGCTCATGCACTCCGTCGTAGGATTTGCATAGGTTGTCTATCGCGTTAACTCTATTGGTTCCTTTGTAATAGGTGTCATGATTACCTATTAGGATGTGTGTGTCTATGTTGTCTTTCCATAATCTTCGCATGAATCGATTTTGAAAATCATTTGCTACGTAGTGATTGATAAATCGGCGACGATCAACAACATCACCTAGATGAACTAGAGTCTTGATGTTATGTTCTTCAAGGTAAGGAAAGAACACATTCTCCCAAAATTTATAAAAATATTCATTGAAGATGGCACTGTCACCTCTTGCTCCGAAATGAGTGTCCGATACAATCGCAAATTTCATAGTTACTCCATATAAATTTCGATTCCTTCCGCTTCGCTCGGTTTAACAGAATCTTTCTTTTTTCTTTTTGATTCTTCCCAAGTGTGAATGAATTCGGAAATATTTTCGTATAGTTCGACTTGTTTTCCTGTATTCTCGCTGTCGGAAGATTCTAACTCGCCGAATATTCCCATTTGCTGCGTGGATTTGTATTTCACATAGGTTTGCTTCTTCTCTTTTTCTATGCGCCTTAGAAAAGCATAGTATATGATTTGAGTGAAATATGCAAATGGATTTTGGCTCTTTTCCGGATTAAAATTGTGAAAGTACATCAGACAGTTTTCTATACCATCTCCAATCATCTCTTCTCGGTATGTGTAGTTCAGGAAATTGGGTTTGTGTGACAAACCTTCAGCAATTTTGATCCAACATTGTCCTATGTAATCCGGAATAGGTGGAGCCTCTTTTCCCGTTTCCTTTGCTTCTGAGCATTGCTTTTTATAAAGGATCAACGCATTCAGAAAATCGTTATTGTTGATATAATGCTTCTTTATTCGTTCAGTCATCAAGTTTACCTAAAATAGTGTTGACATTGCTATTGACAAGGCGTATTATTCGCTATGTCCCCCTCCCGTCCCCCGGAAAGCAATGTTAATGTAGCCTGTTTGAATTATTCGCTATAGCTGCTAACATTGAATCTACCTGTGCTTTTATCTCATCAGAACTAGCTAAGTCAGTTTCTGATAAGTCCTTAGTGAGTAGATTAATATAATATTCATAAAACATTTCAGATGGATCATTCATGGTTAATACATCTTCGACATGAATCAAAGCAACATCTTCATTCACCAATTGTTTAGGTAACCAAGGCTGCATCATAATATATTGTTGACCACGTACAGTTTCAACAGCAAATAGCATACTGTCCTTTAATAAAAGGGTATCATCTTCATTAAAAACAACTTTAGCTATTACATCAACACCATGTTTAAACTTGACAATTTTAACGTGTTCTAGAGATTCTATCATTATTTTAGTCCTATCTTATAAAGTTTATAATTAAATTTCTCTTCGTTATATACTGAAACTCTTTCCATAAAATGTTTAAGAGTATAGTTACTAGATTTACCTGTTCTCAAATCATCTGCAATATCATATAGTGTCGCAGTATCTTTTCCTGAACTAGTTCTTAACACGCGTCCTATTGATTGAAGATTGCGAATTCTAGACTTTGAAGGTGAAGCAAAAATAACATTGTGTAGATTACGAATATTAATACCTGTAGAAAACGTTCCATAAGAAGCTATTATGATCGCGTCTTCTTCTTTTTCTACCACACTTCGAATCATCTCTCTTTCTTCGACGGGAGTATCACCGCACACAAAGAATACTTTTCTATCGCCAATATTAGAGGAATTCTTGATTAGATCATACAGTATTTTACCGTGTTTGTCAACATATTGATATAGCACTAGAGTATTCGTTTTCATACTCAATGCTAAGTTTTTAATAAACTTATTTCTTGCAACGTTCGATACTAGAAAGTCTATTTCAGACTGATAATCTGTATTTTTAAGTTGAGTGCATATATCTTTAGGATAGTTCAATACAAGACATTTGATTGCAAGTTTAGCTAATTGATTTTTGTCAATTAATTCTTTGGTGCTTATAACCTTATGAGCAGCACCAAACAGACCTTCTAATACTAGTTTATGAGTTTTAGTGCCATCTAAAGTTCCTGTCAATCCAATACGGTATTTTGCATTAACTAAGTTAGTCATTATCTTAGTCAATGATTGTGCTTGAAATTTATGTGCTTCGTCACCAATAACAAAATCATATCCTTCAAAATACTCTTTCGGTAATTTATATACCGATTGCCAAGTGGTAATAATCAATTGTTTATTGGATGATTTATCTTTTCCTACATATACTCTATGCACATTGTCTTCTACACTCCAACCATTTTCGGTTGAATAATCTGCGAAATCTGAATAGAGTTGCTCTACTAGTGATGTGGTAGGAACTATTATAATTCCTTTATTACATTTATACTCAAGTAATTGTCGTATAATTAAGTATATGATTAATGATTTTCCTGATGCAGTAGGAGATAATATCAAAGCGCGCCTATGCCTCATTGCATGAATAAATGCATTTGATTGGTGAGAATGCACTTTAATCGATTCATTTCTTGATTGAAGCTTTAATTGACTATAGAATTTATTTGCAATAACTTCTGAAAATTCGTCTGCAACGAAATCATTTTCATTGACATATCCAATAACATAATCACGTTCTTCACAGAAAATTTTTAGATATTCAATCAAGCCATAATATAATGTGTTATCATTCAACGAATACAGTCTAATCTTTCCATCCCAAACTCTAGACCTAAATGCTGGAGTAAACTGGGCTCCTGGAACCATAAAAGTAAAATACTCAGAAAGCTCATATGAAATGTCTTTATCACATTTCAATTGAATGTATGCTTCATTTATTTTTTTTATTAGTATTTCACTCATTTATTGTCCACTGACGAATTTCTCCCAAGAAATAATATCTCTGAGTTGAAATGTTCTGCTTTTTAATTCCTGTAAAATAGATTCACAGACAGAAACTACTTCTTCATGATATGATTTTCTTTCGAGTATTTTGATTAAATCCTTATCTGAATCCAGATAGGTTTCTATTTCGGCTTTTAATAGCTTTTTTCTCCAAATCTCCCAACCGTATTCATCATATTGTTCTTTTGTGAATTCACCGTTGAAATATTCGATCTTAGTTCTGCGCAATCTTTGATAATCAAATTTTGCTTTCTTGACCGCAATTCTATGCGCTACAAGTATATTTAAATATTTACTGTGTAGTAGAGGAACTTTTATTAATTCTTTTGAAGGTTCTAGAATGTCTACGACCGAGTCTTTGCCCCAAAAACCTAACACTTCATCAAGTTTTTCCATAATTCACCTAAAATAACAAGTATATCATTAATATATGATAAAGTCAACTATTAGGTAGGTCTAATAATATCAAACCAAGAATATCGTAAGGTTAGACTTGATGTGATGATCGTATCCGCATTTTCAGTTGTGCTGAAATTAATTGATGATAGATCAGTTGGAAAACATTCGACAAATTTAAATTTCAGTTTTGGATTGTTGAGTGCGGTATGAATCGATAACTCAGCATCTGAGAATTGAGGAAATGGAGATTGGGCACTCACTCGGGATAATGCATTCAAGTTCTTATATTCGTTAAATGTTGTAGGCTTACCCATGCCTCGCATCCAATCGTGAATTTCTTGCCATGTTCTAAGTTCTTCATCAACCAGAAAATCTAAGGTCAATGGAGAATATGTTAAGTTATTTCCAGGTGAGTGTAAGTCCGCAAATGGAGTCGGTCTAGCTATTTCTCCTAATGATATGCCTGGAATTTCAACCGATTGACAGAAGAATGTAGTATTAGGAAGACGAGCAAAAATCAACTCAAACTTTGTCGGCTGCAAATAATTTGTATTTTGAGGACTTCTTGTAATTGCAGTCATGGATATAACCCTATGTCAGTTATGGTGTTATTTAGTAATAAAAAAAGAGGGGCTAGAGCCCCTCTTTAAAATACCAATCTTAACGTTGGTTTTTTTATTGAAGATTACATCAGGTTTGTTACTTTGAAGATACGGTAGTAAACGTTAGCACGAGCATTTAGAACACCTGCGCCATTGTTTAGACCTTCAGCAAATGGGTTCGCAACCATGCCGTAGCGTGTTTTGAAACCAATCTTTGGCTGGAATGTGTCTTGATCAACTGCACGTACCATTTGTAGAGGAACGTATGGGCAGTAGAATAGACCAGCATCATAAGGTGAAGAACCTTTATAACCGATTGTAACAAGTTCTTGATTGGCTGTATAACCACCGAAGTATGGATCGATGTATACTTTGATACGACCATGAAGCATACCAGCAAAAGTATTGCCTGTGTCATCAACTTGTAGATCGGCTTGTAGTGCAGGTGTATAATCAAGAACACCAGCCATGGCTAGAGCGGAAGCAACGTCTGAAGAAACGATTAGAACGTTACCTTTTCCACGACGAGTTTGCTTTGCAATAACGTTAGCATCACGCTCGATTTGGAAAATAAGACCTTTGAAACGCTCAACTGACCAACGACCATTTGAGTCTGTGTCAAGGTCAAACGCACCGGCTGTAACTGTACCGTACTGAGCACCTGGTTTTGCAACAGTGTAGATAGTACGAATAACTTCGCGGTTGATCTCAGCTAGAATCTCTGTCGAAAGAATATTTGACAGTTCTGTTTCTGCATCAAGACCATGGATTGCTTTTAAGTCTTGTGCAAGTTCTAGAGAGTATTCAGCTTTTAGCGCACGGCTGTTTGCTGTAACAGTAACCTTATCGATTGTGAAAGCCATCTGATTGAATGCACCACCAGACGAACTACCGAGCAATTCAGCATCAGCAGTTGCAAAACCACGACCTGTTGTAAACAATTGTGAGTTAGCAGTATTGCTTACTGGATTGTTTGATGTATCAGTTGTGGTATTGCCTGAAGTGATACCACCAAAAATGGTATTAGCTTCATTGAAGAATGCTTCGTTTGTATTTGAAGGATTACCTGACTGGGCGCTATAACGAGCGCGCATTGCGAAAATAAGACCAGTAGGACCTGTCATTGGCTGAACACCAGCAACATCATATGCAATTAGATTAGGAAGCGCACGACGAACTAGTGAAATAAGAACTGGATCGAAGTTTGAAACACCGCTGGCAACGTTAGTTGGAACTACGTTTTCGTTCAGTTGTTGACGATCTGATTCCATTGCACGCTGTTGATTCTCTAGAACGAGTGCAGTAACCGCTTTCTTGTATGGATCGGTAATTCCAGGAAGACCTTCGTGGTCTAGAACTGGACCCCATTTTTGTTGTAGTTCTTCTGTTAAAAACATTTTTGTTTCCTTTATAAGGTTAGTTTATTATTTATCGTTGAACTGATTTTGAGATTGCCTTTGCGTATGCATCAATAGATGGATCATGCGACACGGCAGAAGGCTTCTTACCTACTTCTTCAATAAGAATTTCATCCAATGCGGACGATTCGGCTGATTTTACGACTGAAGGAAAATATGATTCCTTCATAACGATGAGTTTGTCAACAAACTCCTCTTCGCTAGAAAACTCCACACCCTCTGCGAGTTCTTTGAGTTTTTCAGCTTGAGTCAGCAATAGCCCTTCACATACTGAGTGAACAGCTTCGACCTTCTTATGTTCTACTAATTCTTTACGTAGTTGAACGCCACGTTGAATTTCTTCGTTTAGTTTGTCTTCTAAGCTTTCAACTTGCTCGGCAAGTTCGCCAACTAAATCGACTTTTTCAGTAGGAATGTCAATATAATGTTCTGCAAATAGATCACGCAGACCACCAATAAAGTCTTCAACAATCTCGGATCTTAGACCTTTTTCAATTGCCAATTCATTTTCTTTCATCCATTCTTCGACCATATAATTTAAATAGTCATCAATTTTATCGGCAAAGTCTTCTTTAATTTCTTCTAGAGCGGATTCAAATTGCTCTGTCAGTTTAACTTCAACTTCTTCAGCGATTTGTTTAGCGTGAGCTAATACAGATGCTTCATAAATTGTAGAAGCTTTTGATTTGAAGTCTTCGGTCAATTCTTCACCTTCGAACATCGCATCAATGTCTTCTTTCATTTTCATCTTCATTTTTTCTTTCTTCTCATGAGCCATTGACTCATCATCTTTCTTTCCGGCTTCTGAAATAACTTCATCGTCCGATTCAGTTTCTTCAGGAACGTAAGGTGCAACGGCTCCTTTGTTAGGCTGCTGAGTCGCTCCTGGTGCGGAATATTTTTTGCGATCACGAATATCATCGTCTGATGTTTGATCTAGCTTTGGAGGATGAACTAAATCTGAACGGCCTTGTGAATCTTGTGGACCAGTAGACTTTGTTGCACCAACACCGTCCGATTGCTGACCAACTGGAGGAGTAGCTCCGGGTGCTGTAGCACTAGGAACTCCTTTTGTGTATGCAGGAAGAGGAGAGGTAGTTTTTTGGGGTGTGTGCCCAATATCTTCCATTCCTTGTTCATCGGCTGCAACTTTCTTACCGCCACCAAATACTTGATCGCCGGTGCGCTTGTATGCAGTTCCGGCTAAAATGTCAGCGGCCGCTTCACTGATATTGAATTTCTTAACCATTTAGAATCTCCTAGGTTTATATATTGGATATTTATAAATTAAAGTTTCCTGATAAAATCTTTAAATATTTTAAGTTTAACGTCTTCGCGAAGACGCTTAGGTGCATGTTTGAAAGTTTGAATAGCAGCCTCTTGATCGGCTTCTGTCCAAACTCCGTTAATTAGCATCCATTCTTTTCCTTCCATAATGCCCTCAACAAATGCTCCTGGAGCGGAAGGGTCTGCTACAATGTCTGCCGCTGTGGCTAGACGGAAATCGTCTTGTACTACACTAACTCCGTTAACGGATTTCAAAGAACCCATTCCTCGGGACGATACACCTAATTGACCTCCACCTTCGATGAGGCCTTTTGCGATATTACCCATTGGAGTATCTAGAATTTTTGCTTTTCCTATCCAATTAGTACCTTCTTGTCTTAAATCAACAATCATATGCGAGACTCTATGTAAATTTAAAGCAGGTGTATCCGGATGTCCTAACTCACCGTATGCTCTATTTTTACTTACAACTTCTTCCATATACCGGTTAACTTCTTTTTGCATAGTTCCGGATTTGTACATTCTTCCGTTTTTATTGACTTTTTCAGCCACCAAAAAAGGACCTTGAATGAAGAGTGATTTTTTTCCATCAACCTCTTCGACAAGATAGTCTACTTCTTCTACGACTTCTTTTATAAGTTTCAAGATAATAGTCTCCTATAGACCTAAAGATTTTCTTTTTCTGAGGGACATTTTTCTTTTTCTTAGTGACTGTCTCAGCTTGGATCTTCTTTTAATTTTTGCTCTTCTAGCAGCCACTTTTCTATTTCTTCTCTCTTGAGATGACATTCTAACCATTCGACCTCCTCGAATGGTATACCCTTTAATGGCTGAAACTTTTTTTCTACGCTGTACTTTTCCTCCGCGAACTCTTGCGCGAATTAACTTCATTCTTCCTAATTTTTGTACATTTGCTTCATCAATAGTGTCTTTATAATTTTGAATATGTTCGGCTACTAGATACTTTTTATGTTCGATTAATCTATCACTGACGACTTCTTCCATTTGGCTTTTAAATTCTTCTTTAGCCAAATGGAAGTTTTCATTTAAAATTAAATCGAGTAGCTTTCTCATTAAATTATGGTGTAACTCCATATGAACCGTAATTGAATGCAGCTGGATCGGACAAGTGTCCGCGCTGATAATGAGTATTATCTTTTCTGAATTCAATTATAATGGTATATGCTGTTCCAGCAACCGCACCTGAAGTAGTGATTCCGACATCGCCTGTTCTGTCAACGCCTGCATTATTTGGAATCGTTGCCCAGTTAGCTGAATCTGACCAAGTAGACGTACCTGTTATATAAAACACGTTTGCTGAGTTTGCCGCATTAGTCGCTGACCATGATACTGTAATCACACCAGGAGTTGTTCCTGATTGCTTATTACCGATATTGGTATCATACCAAATTCTAGAAAAAGTTAATCCGTAATATGGCAAAGCAGTTCCTACTTGAGTAGAACCTTGATTAAGTAGTGAAGGTGTCGAATTTGAATTCAATGCGCCGAATAGAGAGTTTGCTTGAATTCGTTTTGTATTTGCTTCCTGTGTCGTTCCATCAAAGATACCAGTCAATTTAATAATTGCTTGCTGGTTAGTATCTTTGATGACATGATAGCCGTATGCGTTTGCCATGATTTATTCCTTAATTTGAACTAATGCTTATTCACTTTCGGAAGGTTGATCGGATGGTTGTCCGACCAAGCTCGCGGCAATTTCCATTTTTCTGGACTCTAAAGCATCGGCTAACTTATCTTGAATAGCCGCATAAAATGCATCACGCATTTCATTAGCTTTATCGTTAATTGCCAACTCTACGATTTCTTTTGATTTTTCGTTAGACATAATGTCTCCAAATTATTTTATGTATTATTTATATAATATTTCTAAATCGGTATTTTTGCTTTTCTTGAACCGAGGTAGGTAGATTTATTGTTCCTAGTTCCGAAGGTTTTTCATCATTAGGTTTTTCATCGGCTGCATTAGGTTCTTGAGTATTTGGTTCTGGAGGTATATTTCCTGTTGCAGCCATAGCCATAGGATCTGGATGCAACCCTGCTTTCTTTTCTTCTTCAATCTCTTTAGCCAATTCTTTTATTTCTTCATCATCCAGTCTCAAGACGTTACGTTGAACCCAACCTTGAGAAAAATATCTTCCTACGTAAGGATCTACACTACTCAATAATGACAATCTTTCACGCATTAATTCTGCATCTTTTAATTCAGCAAAATTATTGTCTTTGATAAAATCATAATAGATATGTTCTTTGAATTCATTCCATTCATCTGCGGTACATATGCCTTTGAGAACGCATTGAATTCGAAGAGCCTGATCGAAGACTTCAGAAAACTTGTTGCGTAGTCTACCTACGAATTTTGTAAATTTCAATTCATCTCGCGTAATTTCAGATACACGACCTAGAGTGAATCCTGAACTATTTGGATCCAATCGTGATATAGGAACACTCAACGATTTGTATAATTTCTTTTCAAAATATTTAACATCTTCTAGCTCCCCTAGATTTTGTCCACCAGGGAGAGTTGTGATTTCAGTTCCTTTTCCACCTTCTCGGCGAGGAAGCCAAAAGTCTTCAAGCATAGATAAATGTTTTCTATCATCACGAACCTCACCTGTATTTGCATCATATACTAATTTATTCTTATACTTTACCATAATATCGCGAAGATATTGTTCAGCTTTTAGTTTTGGTAAATTACCTACGTCAATGTAGAAAATTCTACGTTCAGGTGCCCGTGAGATTCTATAAATGACAGTAGCGTCCTCAATCATACGCAACTGATTTAATGGTTTAATTGCTTTGTGCAGATATGACAATACAATTGCCCGGCGAGAATCCATTAATCCTGAGTTAATATTGATTACCGAATCGACTGCAATTTTAACGCCTACTGGACCATAATTACTAGAAGTTCCAGAAACCACTTTATCATTGTAGATATAGTATTCGTTTATGGTATTGATTACTTCGACACCTGTCGTCTCATCTTTCTTTTTCTTGATCTCTCTAATCTTTCTGATTTTACGAGGATCAACATATCGCAGTTCTAAAATTCCTTTACTTGGATCTTTAGCGTCAACAATAACGTGATAGAATAATCTTCCGTCAACATAATATCGTCTAAACAGGTCTTGTCCCATGTTGTTATAATTCAACATTCTCAAAATGCCATCAAATTCAGTGCTTATCGCAGTCTTAATTTTATTAGGAACTTTTAAACTATCCATAACAATCTTAATGTTTTTACCATCATCATCTTGCACAATAGCTTCATTGACGATATCATCGATTGCTGATTCAAGTTCAGGCTGCATTGCCATTTCACGATATCTTGAAATTAACTCAACTTCATTTTTAGCAGTACCGTCTAGATCAACATATGTTCCATAATATGCGGCAGACGATATTGTAAGCGCGCCGTCATCCGAAGTCGGAACGGCGAATGATTGCTGAGCCGAAGCTTGTTGCTCCTGCTCAGCCCTAGAAATTTTAAAACCAAAAAGCGAAAATGCCAAGATATTCTCCTAGTGTCAATTCAAACATGCATGAAGAAATAATCCTTCATGCACCCATCCATGTAATATATTAAGTTGTACTTCCGGTAGACGATGCAGCAGCCACATCTTCCCACCATTGAAATGCGAATGTTACTGAGTACTCTTCAATTTGATCTTGTGAACCCCAATCTAAATCGATAGGTGTTAGATCGACAGGATACAATCCAACAAACTTATAGTTCTTTAAAACTGCCCCTGCTTTTCCATATTGCAGAACATTAGCATCTACGCTATAACCTAGCATATTAGCTGCTGCTGGGTTTCTAAGATTTCCAGCGTGACTGTTAATTCCATTCATCCACGATTCAAACCCATTACGGATAATGAAGTCTTCATCATTGATGACTGTAATTGTCCAATCTGCAAAATTTCTATTGCCTGCTAATTTTAGCTCACGACCAAAATAATACATCGGAACCATGCCAAGTGATGATCCGGGTAACTGTGCTGCTTTAGCCAAGAATGTTGTTTTCTGACCAGCTACCGCTGCGTTAGCGAAAGCTGGAAAGTTCATGGATACTTGGAATAGATTTGGTCGCGCACCGTCACCTAGAAGATTACTTCTAAATTCTGTTACGTTAAAAGCCATAATATTTCTCCTTATTCGTTGTTATTTAATTGGTATCAAAACTTTCCAACAACCTCGGTGAAATCTACTCCAGTACGCACAGCAACGAAATTCAACTGAATAAAGTTGATGGATCTTGCTGGTTTGATATAGATGTCTCCAACGAATTGGTTTGAATCGATAACCTGAGGTGTGTTATTGGTATTATCGCACACTACTCGATAATCGTAGATTCCTCTGCGACCTTTTACATCACGCAGGAATGGTTCAACCAATGCTACGAATTGAGCGCGAGTAAAATCATCATTAAATTCAAACAACGAAAACTTAGCAGCAGTTGAGATCGCCTTTTCTAGAACAATAAACAATCTGCGAACGTTAATTCTATCGAACGCTGATGGTTGTGCTTGCAGTGTTTTATCGCCATAAAGTAGAGTTCCTTGTCCTGGGAATGTAACTACAGGATTAACTCCAATTTTATATATGACATCTCTATTTGCTTGATTTGGATTCCAAGCTAACTTGACGATATTTTTAATTTGACCGCGACTAAATCCAGCAGGTGAGAACCAAGGATCGCGATTATTGTCTGTTCGAACACAGAGACCTGCGATATCAGCATTCAATGGAATGTATCGATATGTATTATTGTACTTATCGAATTGATATTTCCATCCAGAATCTACAACCGTATATGACGAAGTGCGACCTAAGTTGTTCAGCCATGTTTGAATATTAGCCGACTCATTTCCAGATTGATTGATGACTGCACCAGCTGGTGGTGAAATAAATGCAACGCAATCTTTTCTGCTTGTTGCTAGATCATTGATTGCTTGTGGAATCGTTACATCGGAAACTGAAGATGTTGTTCCTGGTGCTGAATTATCTCCACCGATAATTAAACTAATATCCAAGTCTTCGGTTGAGTTGAATTGAGAAATTGCTGAAACTACGTTTGCTGTTGTAGGTGTACTATACGATCCGCCTTGGAACGTCAATGTCGTAGGAACAACAGGATCTACGAATGCCGTTCCTGCCGCTGTCGATCCCCAATTTGTAGCTCCTGAGAGATGATTCATCCAGTAGACAAATTTAGATTTAGTATACAATTGTGTTTTATAGTAGCTGGCACTACCAACAGAATCTCTACCATCAGATGCTGCGGATGCAAACGGATACTTTTCTAGAATAGTACCCGATGCATAACTTCCTCCTAATGAATAGCTTAAAGAACCTACGGCATCAACCACAATAACGTGTAGTTGGTCATTAGAACCTCCTACCGATGATGCATATGATGATGTTCCGGGAGCGCCATCGAACTGATCAGCGTATTCCCATTTACGTAGCAGTGAAAGTCCTGTTGCGGCTGAGCTTACTGGTGATGTCAAAATAATCGTGCTAGTTGAAACTGAAGCAACTTGAATATATCCTGATCCTACGCTAACATAATCTCCAGAAACAACATAAGGTGCTACGTTTGCGGTCGCTATTAGAACGTTAGATAAATTTGCAGTAACCGTTAAACTTGCCACCGCTGTTACGTTTGATGAAAATGCCTGAGCACCTGGGCAAATCGAAACTTTAATGTTATTACCTAAAACACCTGAATATCTAGCGGCAAAAGGACCCATACCGCCCGCATTTGAATTTCCAGTATAATACGTGGATTCATAGACATCTTCACTTGAAATTGACAGTGGAGTATATGACGTTCCTACAGCATTATTTGCTGATGTTGCATTTGCTCTGACCAGACGTAGATTATTTCCATAAGAAAGAAAATTCGCTGCGGAGAAGAATGAGATAGCCGTATTGTTATCAGGTATACCAAATCGGTTTACCAGTTCAATTTCGGAAGTGATTAATGTTCTTTTGTTGATTGGACCCCAATTGAAGGCTCCAGCAAAAGCACCGGCTGTAGTTGAGACCGCAGGAATTACGGTTGTTAGATCAATCTCAGATACATTTACGCCTGGAGAAAGCTGAAATGGCATGTTCGTCTCCTTAAAATTATGTTAGGTTTCAGCGGATATGTTTTTATGGTTATATTTATAATAGCGCATATCCTATAGGTTTTTGAAAATATTCTTAATATAGTTCCCGTATGGATCACTGCTGTTAGTTTCGACCCACAAATCTCCATCTTCAACAAAAAAAGGAACATCTAAACCATCATCTAATTCTCCAATTGGAAGCATTTCTTCGTCTATTTGATCAAAATGTTCCAGTTGTAACTGTTTTCTGAGATCATGGTTAACAATGTCTCTAAAATACTTTTGAGTTGTTGCCCATGCAAATAGTACTAATGTTATGACCAGATCGTCATTGGAATCTTCTTCCGCCGAGAATGAATTTCTATCCGCAACGAATGTTGTAAGTTCGGAAATAGTATTGAAATCTGGTATCAGAAGTTTGTCATTCTCGATTAGAGTTTTCAGATTCGAACAACCAATTCTCTTTACCAAAGGAGACATTTTTACGCCAAGTTGGAATCCTCTACCAAATCCACTTGAAATTTGTTGAGCTTTTTTGTTTCCCGTAACAACTTTTAATACGTTTTCATACTCCATGTCATTGTGTAATATATCCGCAATTTGAGGCGTATTGTTAATTTCAATCAATACATATGCATCATTAAAGTGTCTGGCTGCATTATAGATTACTGTAGGAAATAGTATAGGTGAAATCGATGAACTCTTATATGTAGCTACTTGTTTATATGGTGTTGTAGAAACATCAAATACCGAGAATGCTGATGCATCCATTCCTTTTCCTTCCGCGATGTCAACCGTCATCATGTAAATATGATCTTTGGTTTGATTTGAAGGATCTCCTTTGATTGGATGTTCATAAACATATAACATATCTTCGGATGCTATAGGTTCAGAATAATTCAATAATGCTAGTTTTGAACCTGCGATTAGAGTATTTGATGATCCTAAGAATTCAGTATTAAATTCTTGTTGGAATTGTCTTTCTGAGGTGTTTCGAATAGTCTCTTCTTTCCACTTCTCATCTCTACCTGGAACTTGAGACCAATGAATTTCAAATGGTTTATATCCATTTTTATTGTTTATTGCATCCATCCATAACTTGTAGAATAGATTCATTCCGTTTGGAGTGGATACAATAATAATCTTTGTTGTTTTTCCGGATGAGATAACAGGATATACTGAATTGAAGAATTCGATTGCTATATTTGATGGAACGAAAGCAAACTCATCTAGGAATACAATATTGTATGATCCACCTCGAACCGCCGATGATGATGTAGCGGCTGCTACTACTTTTGATCCATTTTCTAGTTCAATATTTCCTTTGTTCCAAGTTACCACGCCTTGTTGTAAGTACTGCGGAAGATTTTCATATGCTAACTGATATTTGGCTAAAATATCGCGAGCCAAAGATCCTTTATTTGCCAATACGGCAACGGATTGTGAGTCTTGAAATATTGTTGACCAGAGAAGATATCCTACTGCGGTAGTTGTCTTTCCTACCTGGCGCGGGCATTTAGTTATACTGAATCGATTTTCATGAAAGGTATTAACCATATCTTCCTGAAAATCCCACATGTCAAAATTAACAAGACCTTGATCTACGTTAACAATCTTAATGTGATTTTTGATAAAGTAAATTGGATCTTTAGAGCATTTGATAAACTCTTCAAGTTCTTCTTGGGTGTATGATACTTGAACCCCAACCTTTTTTAAAAGAATATTATCGCGATATGATTCTTTACTATTCATTAGATTTATTCTTTAAGAATTTACTCAATTCAGCGGTGCTTCCTACAAAGATAGCTTTATCGATAGTGGTGCCTGATCCGGAAGATTTTTTGGTCATTTCTCGCATAGTTTTCTGTAGACCTATCAATTTTTCATTCGCTTCTGTAACGTTCTTAATCAACGTAGCCGCGACCTCAAATGCTCTAGGGTGCTCCGAATGTTTTGCGATTTCTAAGATGTCATCGATGGCACTTTTTCCTTTATCGATGATTTCCTCATAGTTTTTTCTAACAACATTATAATCAGTATTAAGATCGGCTTCCAATTGATTTTCAACGGGTTCCTGATTGATCACAAGATCAGATTTATTTTCAGTCTTTTCGGTAAAGTCTACCGGAACGACATCAAATATTTTTTCCATGCTTTTTTCAAATTTAGACATAATTAATTAGTATATGGGAATTCGCGAATAGTAGTTATAACACCAATTACATTGGATACGTTGGCGTTTGTTGGATTTGGAGTAATGGTAATTTTAACATCGACTGCTGGAGTTATTTGATAATTTAATAGATTATATTCCGCTTGTGATTCCAATCCTATAATTAAACCATTGACAACAAAATTTCCAGTTATTTGATTGACGATTAATTGTCGAGTTGTTGGGTTCCAACTAACAACTTTACCCCTTGCACTTGCAGATTCTAAAAAGAAACCTTGATATACTAATTCACCTTCTTTGTATGAACCATATCCAGTAGATAAACTGAAAAGTACATTTTGCGCACCTACCGTGGAATCATTTAATATGTTTGTAATCGCACTTGTAATATACCCAGACCCAGACTTTGAAGTTGGTCCGAATAGATAACCTTTTGCCGTAAATGTCAATGTCCAAATAACTGTACGAGTTTCATTATCGGCAGGTCCTTGATATTCAACTTCATAATCAGCCGATTCTAATAATACAGGTATTTCTTTAACCAAGTTCATCTCAGGAACTAAGTTAACTTTAATCGTATAATCCGGAGTGAAATATGGAAGAATTTGTTCCAGTATTTGAGTTCCATCTTCAATACTTCTTACATAAAAAGAAAGAGTAAAACTGAAATTATAAGGAACAGGATTGTAAACTGAAATTAATTGGTTCCCACTTGCCGCAAACGTCTTACCCATTGTATTTTGTTTTCGGGATGAATCATATTCAACACCGGTCAACTCAAAAGACATTCTAGGTAATACTATTTGTGTTTTTTTTGTTAAATTAGGATCCGATTGCAGTTGCATCAAGTATTTTTCTTTGGGTGCATATGCAATAGGAACTTTAATTCTTTGTTGTTCAGTATTATCTGGATTATATCGAATCAAAGTGATATCATTAAAAATATCACCAAATGCTACAACCAATCTTCTTATTGTTTTATGATAATAAGGTGTCATAGATTACCGAATGGATTGGTTTCTGAAAAATCAACGTATCCTGAAGCTTCATTTTGGATAAATTGATTATCAAAAGATTCTTGTGTTTGTGAATTATGTAATGGATCAAATGTAACTAATGTATATCTTGCGTTACTTGATTTTCCAATTACAATATTGTTTGCTTTCATTTGATTTTGAATATTTGTAACCTTTAATATTTTGGAGACTTGATTCCATTCGGATTGAATTGCTTGAGCCGTCGCATTTGCCAAGGTGCCGTCCGCACTTTGATATACAATTTCTCCAAAAGTATATGACCCAGTGCCCGAACCCATATACAATTCAATTGCATATGCCTCCTCCGCTGCAATCTGATCAATAACTCCCTGGCCTGTGCTGATAATTTCATGTGAATATTTGAATTCTTCTAATTCAACTTGATAGAAAAATGGATATTTTCTACCTAAAGTGAAAAAGTCTTTATGTGAATTCACCAATTTAATTTCAAATAATGCACCTTGTCCCGATGATCCTACCATAGGAATATAAATTAAATCACCCTCATTAGGTCTTGGTAAATTTGATTCTTGTGGAATTCTTTCCGAAAAACTTCTTTTAGAAAACATTAGAGATACGTTATTACGTATTTCTAGTCCAAATTTTGAAAAAAAGTCTTGCTCACCCATATAATCATTAGTATTCGACATATAAAATTCTAAAGGATATGCCGCTGTAAATTTCTTTAAAGGATCTTCACCGTACAATAAATCTCGCGCAACGGTATTATCCATCGGAATATAATAGCCATCAAATCCATAAAATTTAATAGACTCTACGAGCAAATCTTCTACTAGTCTTTGCTCTTGGATTGATCCGTAATTATTGATGTATAGATTCGTAGGCATTTAGTTCATGTACCACTCTAACGGGCTGCCGTAATTGTTTTCCATCTCTTTTTCTAATCGCTCAATCTCTTCGGCGGCTTCTTTAAAGATCGCATCTCCATTTAAAGTAACGCCTCCCGGTAATTGAATCCCGCCGAATTTCTTTAGATTATTGCCCCAAGTTCTTTTTATCAATGCAGTAGCATATTCTTTCAGCCATCGATCATTCCATACTGCATTATATACGTCTGGATTTATTACAGCATAGCACTCAGCAACAACAATCTGTCCTACGTTACCTTGTCCAGTTCCCCAATTCCAATCAATGAATAGCTTATGCATATGTCTTTGATAACGAATAGGAACTTCTCCGGTAAACAATAATTCCAATGATCGTAGATGTTGTTGAGTCAATGTGTAATTAATATATGATGCTGAAGTGAAATCGTATAGCTCATTCAATCTCAATTGATATCTGAGATCAAACATATTTGCTGATTGTAAGGTATCTGATATTGGAAATATTCGAGTCACTCCAATAATTTCTAATGAATTATTCGACGAATCGGTGGTGACTGATGGGTCCATATCCAAATATCGATTGGACACATCTGTCGCATCTAATGCTTTTATGTAATAGACTTTTTGCAGTCCGTCGAAATGATAATCTTGATAATATTGTAATGCGTCATCTACTCGATCATCAACTTGATCATCATCTACGTTTATTTCAATTACCGGAAAACCTAGTCTGCGAAGGCAGTAGTCTTTAAAAGTTTGTCTATTTGTGACTGCCGGCATTTCTTTCTCCATTTCAGTATTGCGGTATATCGCAATTTAGTATTTATGTATATTTAAGGTATAAAAAAACCACCCGAAGGTGGTTTCTTTTTGTAAAACATTTGATTAGACTGGAACTTCTTCCCAGAAAATTGCTGATGTTACGGCTGCTGCTGCTGATGCTGCACCTAAAGCATATAGAGAAACATATCGGTTAGGAGGAACGATAATAGAACCTTCTAGATCGATCACAACAGAATCGACACCGACAGTGTTAATCGCGGCGGTATTGTGTAGTAATGTTGTAATACCGATAGGGGCAGTAGTTACAGTACCTACGTTATATGCGGAAGCCAGAGGAGTTGCACCGCCTAGAAAATTGTTACCTGATGCGGTAGCTACCGTAGTGGTGGTAGGAGCCGCGGCTTGAGCATTATGACCTAACGCAATACCTGTCATAGTAGCGGATGTTACCGATACTTGTAGAAATATTTTTGTTAATACCAAGTTAACCGTAGTTGAGCCATTCCAGATAATGTTTCCGGTCAATGCAGTACCTGATGCGGATAATGTCTGCGCTAATGACCATGAATAGAATAAGTTACGTCGATAGGCTTGTTCATAGTACCTACCGTGCAACTCTGACATAATTAGATCACCTAATTGACCAGCACGAGCAGGAGCTTGCAAGCCAGCGGAAATACTAGTTGTGGTCGCGACAGGACCTACTTGGTTTTGAATTAGCATAATTAAATCTCCTTAAAATTACCAATGATAGTTTAAATACTACAGTTAGTTGTATTTATATATTTATAAATTATTGCTGTTGAATGAATAACGAAGCATCGTTACGCATCTGGGTTGGTTCATCACCTAATACAACTGGACTTAGACCATATCCGGGTGATGTATATCCTTGAAGAGCCGCGGCTTGAATTCTAGGCAATTCATATATTTGTTGATTCAATATTTTTAATTCTTGTAATATTTGCGCCAATAATTCAATTTGAGTTTGACCTTCAAAGTTTGTAGTATCTTGAATGCCTAAAGCAACTTGATTGTTATAGCCAGCCGCAACAATTGGCGTACTACCAGTATTGGAAGAACTTATCGCGGCATTACTTGATGGCAGTACTCTGTTACCGGTAATTAAATCACCAAGCGGTGTTGTAGCCAGTCTACGTGTTAAGTTTGCAGGGTCAATACCGCCGGCAATCAATGGGTTAGTAGTTGGTAGAGCACCAACCGCCGCGGCAGAACCTACTGATATTGTACCGGCAAGACCGCCAGTGACCGCAGCAGTACCTGCAAATTGTGATACGTTAATTGTCGCGCCAAGAGCAACACCGCTACTGTTCGTATTTCTTAGATAGTATGTGAATATACCGGCAGTTGTTGCTGTTATTTTGATAAATCGAGTAAAGGATGGGAAAATAGCAGAAGTCGATGCTGCAAGTCCAGATGCGCCGGATATTGATAGGTTGGTGGTTACGTTTAAGCCGGTGATTGAACCAAAGTTAATACCGTCATTTGAACCGGTTACCGTTCCGACTAATGTCTGTGTCGTTATTGCAACGGTTTGATATCCTGTTGTATCGATGTTAACGAAACCACCCACACTCAAATATGATGAGAAAGGACCAATCGAGTCTGATGGTATCAAAGCACCTGTCGGATCCTGTTTGGTTGTACCAGGCATTGGTGCGGTATATACCGGAGAATTATTTGTTGGATCCATTGCCAGTGATAATCGATCAACTGGATTGCTGGACACATAATCATTACCTAATATTAATAATGATGCAGAACCTGAAATATTTGTTACGTTATACCTGATATATTTCGTATCTGCTTTGACTATATAAACACCGGCAACGTCAATCTGAGTTTTCGGTCCTAAACTCGATAACTCAGTAACTAATGTAGGAGTCCAATATACACCATCTTGTGAAGCTTCGACGGTAATAATTCCAGAAAATGTATTACCTGAAACTTGCCAAACACTCTGAACATATCCTGTGGTATCAATTGCGGAACCTACACCTGTGGCAGTTAAAGTTCCATTGAATAATGTAGCATTATCCGGATATTGAATGCCAATGTAAGACATTAGGTTACCTCAATGGCAGAAACAATAACATCAACCGAAAACGATGATGCTACGTTGATAAAATTTCCTTGACCAACAATAATTTTATTTGAATCTATAACGTTCAATGAAGATCCAGATGGAATAAGAATATTTCTTGCTATATTTGCACTATAGTTGGAAGTGTTTGCTATCGTGACGTTAGCGACAGCCGTGTTTGCGGTATTATTACACAAAATTAATCCAATCATCGTGGCTTGTATACCCGATGTTGTTGGATTATAGACAACCGTAGAAGTTGTCACGTTATTCGCTAGATAATTAGTATAGTTTATTGGCATAAAGTTATTTATACTATAAAAGATTGAGCCAAGGCAATTTTAGATATTTCAACTAAAGTTTGTGATGTTCCATATGAAACTTTTAAATTCGATGCCATTACTGTGTTATTTGCTGACGTAAATGCTAATGTCGAATTCGAGTTAACCAAATATCCTGTTGTGTTGGCATAGAAAATTGCGTTAGCTTGATATCCAGATAATACACTACTACCTCCAGACACGGCTGCTGTTGTTTGTCTTGTTCCATCAGCAAACGTAATACCATTACTGGTAGGACCTGTTATGTATACGTTTCCTGTATACAAATTTCCTGTAATTCCTGCTCCCCCCAATACCTGAAGGCTACCGGTGGTGTTTGAATTCGCAACAGTGGTACCGTTAATATATAGAGTGGTATCTATATTTGCGGTACCGTAGATTCGTGTTCCTGATAATAGTTGTGCCATTTTTACCTAGTATTGTATGATTGACTATTTATGTCACAGTATTAACTTCATCAAAATTGCCCAGTATATAGACACCACCCACACTAGATACCCGCATAGCAGCCGGTTTACTTGATGTGTTTGCTTTAAATACGAATCCAGAAATCCTAATATTCTCTGCGTTTAATCCAATGTCTACTGTTGGTGAAGTGGATTGCGGAGATACAATAGACTTGTAAATAACCACATCCGGATCTGAAGTCGATGCCACATTATATCCACTTGATGTATTAGCTGCAAATGTAGAGGTAACTCCCGATGCCACTCCTGCAATAACGAGCATTCCATTGAATGTACTAATAGAAGGACTTACGGTTACTGTTCCTGGCGTTGTAGGAGAATCTGAAGTATATGTGAAATTAGAAGTTGACTGACCGGTATTTGCTGACACTTCATCAAACAATGATGCATATACTATATTCGATGCGGAACGTACTATTCTAAATTTTCCATCACCAACTACCTCATTAAAAATTCCATTTATTTGAAATATTCCATTGGATGATAATCTGGCCACAATTTTAGGTAACGGAGGCAAGACTGGAGGACTTTCCAGAGGATAACGAAGCCAGAAAACTTTTACGTCTTGATCGCCAAATTGCTGAGTAGTCCATACCTTGAGCGTTGCTGATGTTGGTCGAGTAGAAGGAGGTGGAACAACTAAAAGCCATCTTGCATATCCTGATGCTGATGTACCTAGATCAGGAGCAACATATTGCTCAGAACCATTTACCCCCGCACCGGCTCCATAAGCATTACCAAAAGCACACTCATCAGTTATTGACTGATCTGCTCCACCGTCGTAACTGATTTTAGGTTGTTTTGTCGCGTCCGTAGTATATCCATTACCTGCAAAATATTGGTTTATTGATGATCCGGTTGCTCCAATGATTACGGCGCTACAATAGCTAGGGTTGTCGTAAATCGATTGGAACAATTTAGTTACATCAAAAGACACTAATTTAACCGTATCGGTGTCGGTAACCGTTTGAGTAGCCCATGGAGTTGTTCCGTTTGCTACTCCAGTCGCATCCCACCAATCTCCTCCTCCGCCTGACGTAGCCCATAATTGAGGAATCGTATAATTAAAATTGGCTTTGTTTACGTAGTTGATATTGAATATTGAAGTGTTACTAGTCGGCCTTACTATACCTCGAAAGGCAATCACCATATACGCACTGGTCAAACTGCTAGTGGTTGTTGCAGTGTGTGTTCCTATAGATCCAGGTGTTGCTTTTTCTCCAGTATAACGAACAAATCCACCACCATTACCAGAAGTTGTTCCGTTTCGAACACCTACTTGATCTGTGTTTGTTAACGCTGAGCCGCTTAGGTTTAGATTACTAAAAATCGAACCACTGATACTACTATTTGGGCGGGTTGCAATTAACAAAATAGCGCAATCGGAAACCGTTGTTGTCAAACTTGGGAAAGTGATTGATGTAGAAGCAGTAGATTTTTGTCCTGTTGATATTACATCCCAAGGATTGCCAGATGTAATACACCCTCTTACCGCAAATAGCGCAGCAATAATATGATTGCCTCCGGAAGGCAAAATAACATCTGGTTCTGGATTGCTTCCTGCAGTTGTTGTTATTCGTTTCCAGAAAACTTGAAGCTTTGATCCTGCGGTCGTCGCAACATCAACAACTGGTGATCCGGTTACCTGACTCCATCCTGAAGGAGTAGTAATCGTTAAAGTTGGATCACCGCCAGACGATTCAACGATAATGATGCCAACGTCATTAGGCTGATACAATCCCATCCATGAAAGCGTGACACTACCTGTACCGGTTGCGGAGCCGCTATCAAGACTTCCTGGAATAGTTGGAATTGCCATAATTAAACACCAAGAATTATATTGTTATTGAAAATAAAAATCCAAACTATTCAATGTTGCATTAAATATAATACTTGCCGTATTGGATGTTGTGGTGTTAGCTATAGTCACCGTACCATTTGACCGAACGTTTGCTGTTAGCAGAGTATTATTTGACGAGGTGTATGCTAACAATGTATTAGCATTAACCAAATATCCTGTCGTGTTAGCGAATATAATTCCATTGGCTGAATAACCTGATGTCGCAGCATTAGCGACTACAAATGCCGCGTTAGCTTGAGCAAATGAAGCATTGGCTGTAGATCGCGCAAAAGTATCCGTTGCCGATCCACTAGCTGACGTTGTTTGAGTAGTTCCATCCGGAAATGTAATTCCTGTTGATGTCACATATAAACTAGGAACAGTAATATTTGCTACACTTAATGTATTATTCGAAGACGTAAATGCTAACGATGCGTTGGAGTTGACTAGATACCCTGTTGTGTTAGCAAATATGATTCCATTAGCAGAATATCCTGATGCAGAGACTCCCCCACCTCCAGATACAGTTATAGCCGTATTAGTCAGTGATGTTATTCTTCCATATGCATCGGTTGTAATAACAGGAACATACAATCCGTTTGCCGAAGATGTTGTAGCTGATCCTACGTTTGCAAGAGAAACAAATGCTGTACCATTACTTGTTATTAATGATCCTGTCGTAAATGTTGCATTGTTGGTTCCTCCAGATGTAACTGGAATAACTGAAGAAGCTGTTATAGACAGTACTCTACCATATGCATCTAATTGTAGAGAGGTTGGTATTGCATATGTTCCTGAAGTTATACCTGTCGTTGCTAAATCGACCTGTATATTTCCCGTTGAGTTATTGGTTGTTAATCTAGCCGTCGATGCAGGTGTTAATGAAATAACACCTGCATTTGTAATTAATACGTTTCCTTTTCCTGGAGAAACGTTAGAAGATAATCCTGCACCTACAGTTAAAGTTATTACTGCGTTTGATGCAATGACATATGCAGAATTAGCCTGAGTATACGCCGCATTTGCCGTGGATCGTGCATATGAATCTGTTCCTGTTCCACTAGCCGCCGTTGTTTGAGTAGTTCCATCCGAGAACGTGATGCCTGTTGATGTAACATACAAAGTAGGAACAGTAATGTTCGATGCTATTAATGTATTATTTGCTGACGTAAATGCTAACGATGTGTTAGAGTTAACCAGATACCCTGTTGCGTTAGCGAATATAATTCCGTTAGCTGCGTAGCCTGATGTTGCCGCATTAGCTTTGATGAATGCGGCATTGGCTTGCGCAAACGATGCATTGGCATTCGCAAAAGCCGCGTTAGCTTGAGCAAAAGATCCATTAGCTTGAGCAAATGCTGCGTTAGCGTTTGTTGTTGCTACGTTAGCCTGTGCAAATGAAGCATCCGCATTTGCTGTTGCTGTATTAGCTTGAGTATATCCACTATTAGCTTTTGTAAATGCTGCGTTGGCTTGAGCATATCCACTATTAGCCTGAGCAAAAGAAGCATTAGCGTTAGCAAAAGCCGCGTTTGCATTAGCAAAAGATCCATTAGCCTGAGCAAATGCTGCGTTAGCGTTTGTCGTTGCCACATTGGATTGCGCAAATGCCGCATTGGCATTTGTCGTTGCTACGTTAGCTTGAGCAAAGGAAGCGTTAGCGTTAGCAAAAGCGGCATTGGCTTGAGCAAAGGAAGCGTTAGCGTTAGCGAAAGCAGCATTAGCCTGTGCAAAAGCAGCATTGGCATTTGCTCTTGCGGTAGCATCGGTTGCCGCTCCGCCCGAGGCTGTTGTTTGAGTAGTTCCATCTGAGAATGTAATACCAGTCGCCGTTGTTAGATATAACTTTGGCGTAGAAATATTTGCTACACTTAATGTGTTATTCGAAGATGTAAATGCTAAAGATGCATTTGCATTAACCAAATATCCAGTGCTATTAGCGAATATGATTCCGTTGGATGAATATCCTGATGTTGCAGCATTAGCAACTAAAAATGCAGCGTTGGCATTTGCAAAAGCGGCATTGGCTTGAGCAAAGGAAGCATTAGCATTAGCAAAAGCAGCCGCCGAGCTATATTTTGCTGTGTTTGCAATCGTATAGATAAATGCTGCGATATTCGAACTGGCTGGAGTTGTTGTAGACCTATCTGTTGATGCGGTTACACTATCTCCGTTCGCACCATCCGCTCTTGTTAGGATATCTGAATATAATCCATTGCCTTCGCTTAGTTCAAATTGTTTGTTAGTTTCTGAATAAACGATATATGCGTTAGTTGCAGATCCTCGATTAATGATAATTCCGGAATTGCTTGTTGGTGCAACCGTATTGGCTAATCCTGCATTGATAACAATAAATGTATTGCTTACTGCAAGATTGGCGGTAGTAACCGTTGTAAAACTACCTTGAACAGTTAAATTTCCATTTATAGTTACATTGCTTGTAAAGGTAACATTTCCCGAAACACTTTGTCCTGCCGCACTTGTTAATTGAACAAATGTTGAGTTTGCATAGTTATTAGCTTGTGCACCTACGGTATTAGCCCAAGTATTGGCTTGAGAAATTACTGTTTGCGCATATGAATTTGCATTGATCGCAATAGTTAATGCTGAATTAGCCTGTGCGTAAGCAGAGTTTGCATTTGCAAAAGCGGCATTGGCTTGTACGAAAGCCGCGTTAGCATTTGCCCTTGCAGTAGTATCTATTCCTGTTCCGCTAGCCGCCGTTGTCTGAGTAGTTCCATCCGAGAATGTAATACCTGTTGTCGTCGTTAGATATAATTTAGGAACAGTAATGTTTGATGCTATTAGAGTATTATTTGACGTTGTAAATGCTAACGATGCATTAGCATTAACCAAATATCCTGTTGTGTTAGCAAATATAATTCCGTTCGATGAATATCCTGATGGTGTGGCGTTAGCTTTTGAAAACGCTGCATTTGCTTGTGCAAAAGACGCATTGGCATTTGCAAAGGAGGCATTAGCTTGAGCAAAAGACGCGTTGGCATTGGCGAATGCTGCATTAGCTTGAGCAAAGGATGAATTTGCATTTGCAAAGGAGGCATTTGAAAACGCATAAGGTCCTGCTGCGGTATTTTGTGATGTTCCGTCAGCAAAAGTAATTGGTTGAGAGTATAGTACCAATCCTTTGTTGAATTTGAATCTAGCAACCTCATTCGCGGTTGTGTTTCCGTTTAATCCAAATATAATATCTTTACCGGTGGTTGTGCTTAATACTAAATTTCCTCCTCCGGTTATTGTATTTCCTGCTACGTATAAGTAGCCATCATTGAGTCCAGTTAGATTATATGCCGATTGATTATAGGTTGATGAATTTATACCTAAATCGATATACGTATCGTTATCGGATCCGTTATCTGCGGTAACTACCACATCACCGGATGCATTGTTTCCTGAGTTTAAATTTTGTACTACAACCTGACTGAATGAGTTTACATTTCCAAGAGCGGAAACAATAGGGTTAGCAAAAGTTATACTTCCATACGAATTACCAAAAAATCCAGATTGACCTACGTGAACGTTTCCGCCTAATGTTGCTCCACCATATACTTGAAGTGCACCTGTATTCGCAGCCGCCGACGATGAAGTATTCGTGATTGTTAATACGCCACTTAACGTTCCACCTGTTGTGCTTAATGATGAATTTGCTGCATTGAATGCTGCATTGGCTTGAGCAAATGCTCCGTTAGACTGAGCGAATGCCGCATTGGCATTTGTCGTTGCAATATTAGCTTGAGCGAACGATGAATTAGCATTTGCAAAAGCAGCATTAGCTTGTGCAAAGGATGCATTGGCATTTGCAAAAGCAGCATTAGCTTGTGCAAAGGATGCATTTGCCTTTGCAAAAGCTCCGTTTGATAATATTGATGTATTGGCTTGATCGAACGCGGCATTGGCGGCCGCATATGCTGCATTGGCGATAGTTATAATGCGTATATTTTGATCATATACTCCATCGGAGTAAACCGTTCCTTGAACGCCAACCCCGCCCGTTACTACCAATGAACCTGTAGCATTATTTGTAGATGCTACGCCTGTCTTTATTAATAACCCTTGATTTATTTTAAATCGAGCGGTTTCATTTGATGCTTGAGTTCCGCCTTGAATGAATACAATATCTCCATAGCCAGCGGTAATTGCTGCAATTACAACATTCGACCCTTCCACATGACCATCATTACCTTGACCTACTAAGTATGAGTCTAGAGGTAGAAATCCTGTTCCGAAGTAATTAGTAGAACCCGATTTACCTAAATCAGTATAATATGCTGTATCGGATCCAACATCCGCAGTCGCTACATAATCTGATGATCCTTGTCCGTTAATATTTTGTATATTAACTTGAGTGTATATTGGTTTGGAATCGGTGAATTGAGCAATGGTGTTTGGGAGGATAGTAAATCCGGGAGATCCCACGTTCAATCGAGTTATAACGTTTGCTTGACCTGATACATTAAGATTACTATTGATGGTAAGCGATCCAGTCATTGTATCGCCGGATCTGCTTACGCTATTGTTTGCTGTGTTAGAAGATGAGTTAGCCTTAGCAAAAGCCGCATTCGCCTGAACAAATGCTGCATTGGCAACGATTGCCGATTGCAAACCAGATTGACTTCCGTAAGATATGGTCGTTACGGTAGGAGTTTGTTGATTATTTAATTGTACTTTTACGTTATTGATAGTCGTCATTTGTAGATTATTTCGTAACTTGTGGAGTAACTACAATAATTCCTTCCAACACGCGAGTAGATACTCCTAATGTGTCGGTAGCGCGAATATCATATACATATCTTCCGGCTCTAATGTTTGCAGTATTTGCCGCACTTAAAGTCATTGATATGATACCATTTGAGGTATACGTTGAGTCTGAAGATATCATAAATGATGCCGTCGAATTTGCGGAGTAGTATGATTTCCGCATTTGACTTTGTAGCGTATAACCCGTAAAATTATACGGCAATCCATTTACCGCATCTACTGTAATGGATGCGTTAAAGGTGGCACCTTGCTCCATTAGAAGTTCTTGATAACCTGCTGACATAGTAGAGTCCTTTGGTAACTTCTACTATTTAGTTGAATTTAATGCTTCGATTACCTATTTTGATTTCTTCAATTCATCAATTTCAGCTTTGAGTTCCTTTATCGCTTCAACTAATACCCCGACTATGTTTCCATATGCAATGGAAAGCATCTTATCGTCACTGTTTTCTAGTACGATTTCCGGTAATACTTTTTGAGTTTCTTGTGCAATTAGACCAAGACCTCTTATTCCGGATTTATCGAAAGACACTCCGCGGAGTTGTAGAACTTTAGCTAAAGCATTTTCAATCGTTTCGATATTACTCTTCAGTCGGCGATCCGAATATGCGGTAACGTTTCCTACACAATATAAGTCTCCTGATGGATTGGTGGTCCATCGTACTCCCGCTCCTGAGTCATATAAACCAATATTATAATCCGATGTTCTTCCGAAGAAATAAGCATATCTACCTGATCCAAAATTCCAACCAATGTCTTTTTCAACGCCACTTGATGCATCAGTAAAATAGTTACCTGCATTATTGATTCCCCCTTCCGCACAATTAATAGCGCCGGGGAATAAAGTTCCTGGTATTGTATAGTTTCCCGAATCGGATAAAGCAGAAATTACTGCGTTGTTTGCGTTGTTTACGATTTCATACGATCCCGCAGGACTTATTCTAAAAGTTTTGCTAGGAAGTGTGGCGCCTCCTGATGTGTTTCTCATAGTCCAAGCAGCACCGTAATTGACACCGGTTGTATTCGCACTGTAGATTCCTAATCCATATCCTGTAGTATTAATTACAGTAGTTCCAGTTAAGGTTCCTCCTGTTCTAGGAAATGCATTATTTGCTGTTACGAACGATGCGTTGGCAGTATTAAATGCAGCGTTTGCTTGGTTAAACCCAGCCGCAGCAGCCTGTCCTGATATAATTGCTTGTATTGTTCCGGTATTGGCTTGAGAATATGCTGAATTCAAATATGCATTGTTAAGCGTTCCTACCGTAATCGTATTTGACGTTAAATTGTTTGATGTTAACAATAACGTCGATATGATGTTAGGTGACGTTATATGGTCGCTAGCCAATAATGTGTTTGCAGTTGCAGTATTAGCGACCACTGACGCCGTACCTACTCCTAGAACCGTAAGGTTTGCTTGTGCGGTAATGTCTCCTTTTACGGTCAATGTTCCGTTGACAATCGCCGTTTGGATTAATGCCGTGTCGTTTACTTGAAGACTTGTTCCTGTTGAATTGATAATCAACGATCCAGTATTCTTTGTATAGTTGTTTGCACCCAAGTTATTCAGTTCGATAGCAACTGAATTTTGTTGAATTATTAAGTCTCCAAATGTATTAAGATAACTTAAAACTGATACTGTATTTGCCATGGATTAGTTTCTCGTTGATAATTGAATCAAAAGGCTTTTTATTTCGGACATCTGAGATTTGATTTCATCAATGTCTGATTTAATATTATTTATTTCTTCTTTTTGACCTTTTAATAGTTTAGCTTTTGCGTAATATTCATCTCTAGCGGTCGTATCAACGTTTATTAATGCCATTGAATTGGTATCGCGCACAAATGTAGAATCTTCCACTTTAACTAGTGCCATTTTATAATCCAGATCCTGATGGTAATGCCAACGTTCTAATATCAGTTAGGAATGGAACGTTCGTATTATCGTTTGTTGCGAGAACAACCTTTATGGCAAACTGAATAAAATTAGTATAGGTTTGTCCATTAGTACTGGTATAGCTTACATAATTATTTGCTATGTTATTAATTCCAGGTGCGGCTTGGAATTCAATAAGATTGTCTCTACTGGTGGAATATACTGTCGAATTTAAACCAACGGTAGTCATTAATTGCCAATAGCCAGAATCAAAAGTTTGCGTATCTGCGGAGTTTAGTATTTTGTAATATACGTATATATTAGTTCCAACTGGACGATATGCAGTATAGTACACTCTAAGGTCGCCAGAGTCTAATCCAGGAGTCAACACCACCTTTTTAGTTACATATCTAGCAAGAGCATTTCCTCCAGAAACGGAAGTTTCTCCGATAAGATTAGCTGCTGCTCCAGTACCTGCTCCAGATATCGTAATCGTCGGGGTCTGAGCGTAGTTAGATCCCGCCGCCGTGATATAGATTCTATCGATAGTTCCTGTGCTAGTTACGTTTGCTACAGCCGTTGCTCCCGACCCGGAATCATTCGATGCTGCTGTAATGGTGACCGTCGTATTGCTTGCATAATATCCAGATCCACTATTTGCTATTGCGACCACACTGTTGCTGAGTCCCAAGTTATTAATATTCCATTGAATATTGTATAAGGTGAGACCATCATCGGATATAACTGGAGATACTTTATCTGATGTGGACAATGGATAAGTTGTTAGAGTGAACGAACTGTTTGAATTCGCATCCAGTACTCTTTCTCCTTGACCATCATTTAAGTAAATATCATTATATGAAGGCGATCCAAATTTTCCAGGATCGACATATATTTCACCTGTTTTGTTTGAATTGCTTGCATAAGTGGCATTATATGTGTATGAAACTGAAGTTCCTGTAGGCACATATTGTGTCGTAGTGATGTTGTATGCGTCGGATGCTACGTTAACGCCAGCACACATCGCTTGCAGAGATGCCCCTGAATTTTGAGGATTTAGATAATATCTAAAATCACTGCCCACTAATTTCCTATATGGCAATTGTTTAGGAATGACAAATGGAATATTAGGTGTCGCTGAAGTGTTAAAGACGCATCGATCAGCGACAAACATCAGAGACTTAGTTTGATCTGCTGTCCAAGTTATGCCGTTTTGCGATTCAAACACTGAACCAACATATGGATTCGAACCAAGCTTCACGATACCCGTTGATGATATTGCATCAGTCGGCAACGCCCTGGATGTCGAAGGCAATGCAGTTCCATTTTGCTCAGCCAGATATACGACATATTCCATTGAAGGAGATTTCAATAGGAAAGCATACAGCACATTTGGTTGAATATAAATCGGAGCATCGAAAGTGAATGTCGTCGCCGTAGTTTGATCCAAATAGTGAGGAGCTGAACTAACATTGACTTTATCTGCGGTCAATGTAACAATGGAATAATCCAGTGTATCGCCGTTAGGATAACCATTCAATGTGTTTACTATCGATAACGTAATGGGATCGTTAGTTGATTGTGGTTTATCTTGAAAGAAAAATTTAACAGAACTTAAAAATAATCCATTTGGATAATTATCTTTAGATACAATGAAAGTCTGAGCCAAAGGATCCCATGGAGAATATGATGTGATGGTTGTTACATCGACCCCAATAGTTTGGTTTGAAAGATAATTTGTGTTTGTGAAAGTATTTTTAGCTCCCGCAATCGATGGTCCAAAATCCAATGCTTGCGATTTAACTGCTAGTCCAGATGCAGTAAATGTGGCTTGTGCATATGTTGTCGCGCTATTTGGAGCAGTAGGAACCGTTCTATTATCAACTCTAAAAACTCTATCTCCAGTTCTGAAAGTTCCTCCGGGAATATTAAATATTGCGGTGAAGTTTCCGGATTCGTCTGTTGAAAGTTTAGACAGACCTCCATTAGAGAGTGCAAACTTATAGCTGGATTGTGTTCCATTAATCGTATATGATGATGTAGTATCATCTCCACCTAGGTATGCATTGCCACCAACCGATAAGTTAACCGGAGTATCTAAAAACACAGTCGTATTGGATGCAATATAATTCGTTACGGTGGCAGTTGATGTTGAAGGTGTTATTGTTGGATTGCCATACACATCGGTTGTAATATATACCGATTTGAATGTAATCGAAGATCCTGTATAGAATCCATTTGTCGTGTTTGCAATACCATTCAATGATAGCTGAGTTGCACCGACATAATATAGACCTCCACCAGGCATTTCAATTTGCGTACCTCCATTTAGAGGCGTTGTTGGAGAATGTAATGAGTCTGATGCAATATAAATGGGGCCTGCTGTAACCGTATCCGTCTGCCATGAACTACCCGAAAGAGCGAACGCGATATAAGCATCTCCATCATCTTGCGAGCTTGTAATATTAAATGTTAGGGTATGCTGTCCAGCTGACAGTGTGACAGGATAATCATAATTAACACCTGATGTACCAGCGGTTGTCCATATTGAAGTTCCATCTATGGCGATATATCCCGACTTGGCATCGTCGGTATTAATTCTCATGTAGTATGTTCCAGCAGTAGGAACAGTGAAATAGAAAGTACCTACTCCGAAGCTTGTTCCTGTCGCTGTCGGCGTTGACCAAATTCCATATTTGTCAGCAAACGCTCCATGATTAACCGACACTCTATATGCTTTGAGTGAAGTTCCTCCTAATACGTCAGTAAATGTTCCTCCTACTGCACCGATATATCCAGATTTATGTACGTTGACAATTTTCGATGCAGTTAACGTTCCAGAAGCACTGCCCGCATTATACTTTGATCCATCAAATGTTGCGTTACTAATTGTCGAAAAACTAACATCATATGCGTATGAGCTATGGAAATTTCCAGTAATATATAACCGAACATTTGTTGTTCCTGGATATGCATAAACCGAAACTATTGTTGCGACAGGATAGAAAGTTCCTCCTTGAGAATAACCAATGACATCATTCTCATAAAAAGTTCCTGTGACACCAGTCAATTCAACGATATCAGGACTAGTAATATATCGATCTACATTAACACCATCGAACCATGCCGATAGTGGTGCATTTACTTTCAATCCTTTTGCTTTAAATAATAATTGTTGACTTCTAATGTATGGCTGAATACTAATATCGGTAATATAGCCGTTATTCAAACTATAAGTATTTCCAATTTGCGAGTAAGCACCTAGAATATTATTCTGAGCTAATGTACCAAATGTGGTAGTTGTTGATGTTGCAGTTGTCTGTGTGTACCCAATATTGGTACCAAAAGGACCATTAAATCTACCATGATTCAATACATTGAATGATGAAGTTAATGCGGATACTGAAGTACTTGTAGTTCCGGGGACAACTTTCCAATCACCTTGCGATAGTAAGTTGACTGTATTACTTTGCTGGAATACTTGTAGTCCTGGGTTAGTAATTACAATATCAGGAGCCTTTGTGGTATCTACCCAGTTGTCCATAGGAGGATTGAGATCCATTGATCCTTGGAATATAGGTGTGGCAAAAGGATTGACTGAAATCGTATTTGATGCGTAATTTTGATTGATTACATTTGCAGTCGTATACGGCAACGTAAAGATATTTGTTGATTTATTTACCGTGTGAATTTTATACGAACTAGGGGGTGAAGCTAGACTTCCAAGAGAATTAACTAATGCCTGCGATTGTAACGGGAAATTGCTTACTTTTTGTGCGGCAGTTAGTTGACGAGTTCTTTTATTGATGCTGCTGTTGAAGTCAATGTTATACGTATCTGCTACCGAAAAGCTTGAAAAATCATCTACTAGAATACCATTTTTAAATCGATTCAGACCGTTAACGTCTGGAACTTGCAACGATGATGCCTGCTGTTCTAGTACATTTAACGCCGAATAGTACTCTATGTTGTTTATGCGAGTCTGTAGATCCGCAATATCTTGCATCGAGAATCTTTTGTGCTGAACTCTTTCCATAGAAAGATTTGGAATATTCTTGAACGAAGCTTCTCCAGGAACAAATGCTGTATATGGATCTAGTGTCAAGTTTGCTAATAACAACGATCCATCAGGCTGTGGAGGAAATATAGGATATGCCGATGGCGATCCTTTAACCAAAACGAAACTTTTATCTTTAGTTAGAACTAATTTATCTTTTCTTCCTAGATAATAATTATAGCTGGTTGTAATTTGACGTAAATTAGATGGTATCAAAATACCTTTGTTAGTCGATGCGCTATTTGCAAATCGAAATACGAAGGTTGTCGTTCCTGCAACTCGGCATGGTCTAAAATCAAGACAATCACCCAACGAATAATTTATACCATCTCTTGCGGTATATGCAGGTATATTCGAATATTTTTCTGAATATCTAGGATCGGGAAGAGTTGTATATGATTGAGTCGAGAAATATCCATCACCTCCCGATTGGGCATAATAATCAAAGACTACTAAAAGATTACCTTTGGGTACTGGAGCATTAGGTTTTAATTTGATTGATCCGAAATCATAGAAATTGTCTCTTTGACCATTATCAAAACTAAAATTGTTAGTAACATCATAACTCGATGCCAATAGCAAGGTTGTATTTGCGTCGGTTCCTGATGCACCAGTGTCTATAATTTTCGTTACTTGTTTTACATCAGGGAAGTATAACGAAAGGCTCTGTCCCGTGGATAATGCAGAATACATGACAGAATATGGAATGTATACCTGTGCTGCTTGACCTGCTGTATTTGCAAATTTAACACTGGTCGCTCCAGTGACTGCTGTACCTAATGTGCTGTTTGCAAGAACTGCTGTGGTATTTCCTGCATATAGATTTTTAATTTTTAGGACTTTGCTTGAATTGTTTCCTCCGGAAGCGGTGACGTTAACTTTTGCGTATACGTTAACCACCAAACCAGCAGGAATACCTGAAGCCCCTGTATATGTAAACGTAACAGTTTGTTGATCCGATGCCACAGCAACCGTGGCTGGGGATGTTGAAAAATCAATAATATTTCCAGAAGTCACTGCTCCAGTCGTGCTTGCCGCCACAACCGTATATTTCGATCTTATTACATCGGAAGTAAGTGTAGTTCCTGCATTTCCGACAAAAGTGTATAAATTACTATCTCCAGAATCAAAACTCAATGTGAATGAGTTTGATGAAACCGTCAAGCCTTTGAATAATTTTGTTGTTTCATATGTTGTATTTGCGGTATTCGCAACATAAGAATATCCAACGGGATAAATCAACTCCACGTTTCCGGGAGCTTGTATTATAGTATTTCCGGATGCGTAACCTGTATCTTTACTCGACGCGTCGATATTAGCATATGCTGTTAAGGAATATCCACTATTTGTGTTTACTATTTCCTCAATATCATCAACTTTAAATCTCAGTGAGAAATTTGAAGTGGTATCTGGCTGAACTGAGAATGGAGGATTAACAACAGCGGTTTTTGTTGTTCCGTTATAGTTAACGATGGTTCTGGTATCTCCAGCAGATGTTCCCGAATCGATTGTAATGATTACGTTATAATATGCATTTGCTGTGGATGAGAATTTTCCAGTGGTGTCGTAGAACGTAATCGTTGATGTATTTGCAGCCGATGATACGTTTGCTGTTAATACCTTGGCTTGAATATCGGTGACATATGCACGATACACATAAGATGATGTATTGGATGATGTTCCATAGTGATCGAAATCCAGTCCTCGCATATAGCCTGTAGCTACTAGCGTCGAATTATATGTTGTCGTATTTGTGCTAACAATATTCGTATTTGATACCGAATGAAAGTCTACGGTATTTGCGGCTGTGGTATCGAATGTTCCTTTTACAGTATTTACGAAAAAATAGCTACCGTAATCAGCCAAGACTCCTGCATTTGTGATATTGGTTGTTGTTCTTGCTCTAGAAACAGTGATTAATGTATCGGATTGACTTTCTAGTCTATATCCTTTAACATACGCAATTCCTTTACTGATTCGAAGATCGAACGATGATGAATCAACAGTATTTGCGCTGGCAGTTACATTGAAATCTTTTACTGTAAAATCGCCGTTGGTATCATAAGTTCTTTTTGCGAAATAATCATCAATGACCGAATATACAGTACTGTCAACCTGTTTTGTTACTTGACCATTAACTAGCCTTAATAGCTCAATAAAATTTGAATCATTACCTATAGTTAGAGGCAACGATGATAACACTAAGTCTAGTTTATATCTGTCGGCTCCAGGAGCTTGATAATTAGTGGAGCTAATAGCAGGATCTAGCAAAGTTGAATCTATAGATGTATCTACAATGCTTTCGGTAATTACAAGACCTACTCTGGCTGATGGAGTATTACTATACTTGGAAAGTATTACTGTTTGTGGATTGCATGCAACAAAAAAACCATTGACATAAAAAACACCTTTTGATACAGACGCGACTGAACTGTATCCAGTCGCCGTATCTCCCACGGCCGGTGTCAATACCGTTGATGTGATATTAGTTCCGTCAATAGTTTTGATTGTATCGCCAGCTGAAAATTGCGAGCCTGAAAGATAGTTAATGACCAAAGTAGGATAATCTGCTGCTGATCCTGTCGATGTTGTCGTTCCTTCAGCGACTTGAATAACTTGAGCGACTACGGTACCTGATACATTTTGAATTATTTTACCTGATCCATCGGAATTCATGAATCTAGATGCTACGGTAGAAGATCCTAATACATCAACCCTAACTAATTTGATGTAATAGCAATTTGAATTGGTTGTGACTTTTCCTCCAGAAATTGGAGTGTTCTGAGAAAAAATTGCATCCGCAAAATTAGTGATCTGATTCTGCTGAATAGTTTGAGATTGCGTTAACTCTCTAGCTTGAACGGCATATCCAGGTTTAAACAGAATTCGATGATAATTTTTTTTCTCATCGAAATCATCATAATACGGATCTGCATTAAAATTCAGTGTCATTTTTTTCCCTTAGAATCTTAGAACCAGTCTAAATTGTTCAATTCCATCATAACTTCTCTGTACGCCTGATCTATTTTCTATGTATAACATATATCCAGAATTCAAGATTATATCAGTAGGAAATACTTGTAGCAGTGTTCTTGTTACTGCTTGTATAGGTCCGTTCCCGTCTTGTATGATTGGATAGTTTATGGATGGAGTACCTTGTGTATTTATCACCTTAACCACATTGTTTGCGCTATCAAATGATGCAATTGTTCCTGAGAATGAATTATTAACTGCATTGGACCCCTGATATATGAATTGACCGGAAACGAAATTATTAATTCCGGTGGACACTAGTAGGTGTGTAGTAGCATCATATATTGCACCATTGGCGGAATAAGGATTGGTACTATATGCTGTAGGATTTAATATTAATCCTATTTGCCTGAATGACAAGTCTGTTGGAACAAATCCATTTTCATCTTTATTATATTCGGATGTGATCATTACGTGATTACATCCTAGTTCGGAGATTGGATCTAATCCATGTCCTCCTACTGGAGATACTGGAGCAGACGCTACCGCCAATGTAGTCGGTGTTGGAGCAGCCGATGACACAGTAAACACCACATTAGCATAGGTATAATTGCTTCCCGCATTTGTAACTATAACGTCAGTTAAATATCCAGCATTATTAACCGTTGGTGTTGCTGTTGCACCCGTTCCGTCGCCTGTAATTGTTACGGTAACCCCTCCTGCAACATATCCAATACCTGTATTAGATACGTTGACAACATCGACCGATCCTACGCCAATCGAAGGCTTTGAAATTGGATTGGGCATAGTAGAACTAACCGCAACCGGCATCCAATTTGAATCCGTAAATTTCTGTTTAACGCCAACATCGATTGTATACATGTACTTCCATTTATACCCATCAGCGCCATATATTATAAAATTACTACTATATGACCCAGGTAGAAATTGAGGCTCAACGGTTGAAAGACCACCTTGCGCATTTCCTAGGCATTTGAATACTTGATCAAACTTGTTCTTCGCATAAAACTTTTTGGTTAAAATTCCGTTAGAATCTAATTCTAAGATATCTGTCTCATCGTCATAATAGTCATAAACAGTATTTGCTGTCCAATCGACTTTAGGAACCACAGGAGATATATCACTACTTTGAATTTTTTTAAATACAATAATATTTTTAAAGTAGGTTTTAATTGATTTTTGATCTTGCGTCGGCGTTGGAGGATTCTGCTCATCATCCCAAGGAATTACGTTTCCTATGAAACCATATAGATTATCTCTAAAGGTTGATCCTCCAGTTACTGGTGCATAGTAATATTGAAGAACTTCATATACTCGACTGCCGTATAATAGTTGTGCGGAATTGGATGATAGAGTTGCCATTATTAAACGCCGGAAGAAGTTATTGCCACTAGTGTATTAGCCAAGGTCCCGTCTAGACACATATAAACAATACGCGCCGTTTGAGTTCCAGTTAAACTAAATGTAGTTCCACCATTAGTTGAATTAGTTCCATTTGTAATGCCGTGGGTAATTGTTCTTGCCGGTGCGCCGGTGTTTGTTATCCAAACTTCGACTTGTCTGCCTGCAACAAAATTTTGAGGAGTAATTGCCATGTTTGCTACTAGGTTCGCTCTTACGATTGTATCGGTAGTAAAGTTAACACTAATAGCAGTTTGAGATCCTGGATAAGTTCTTACTGTATTAATGACGCCGTTGGCTGGAGTAATTGTGTTTGCAAAATTTACCGTATTAGAGTTAATAACTACCACGTTTGCTGTAATGTTATTAGATCCAACTGGCGTGACCGAAAACATTATATAAGCTCCGCTATTCGCATCGCTGAAATTTTCTGCCGCAACTATCTCCATTCTAGCGACACCTAAAGGAGAGAATCCGGTAGTTCTATAGCCATTACCGGAAAACCTCATGATAGTATCGCCGGATTGAGTAGGCGCAGGTGCAGATGAATTTCCTCTAGATACCCTTCCTGCAATCAAACTATACGCATTTCCGGTTGTACTAGCCGCATCGATAAGAACTCTTGTAGGTTTATTATCTTTACCTACAATCTGCAACATGGTATTTTCTTGTGTCGGAGGTAGTGAAGTATAATTTGTTGATCCATTTAATTGAACTGCTGGAACATTCGCTAAAAAGGTATTGTTGTTTAGAGTAAATGATCCTACTACCGCAATATTAGCCTTCATGTTCAATAATACACCGGTGCTAGTAATTGTATTTGTGGTAATACTGTTTGCCGTATAGGTATTACTACTTGATGTATTAGATGTTACTGTATTTGTGATAATACTATTTGCCGTATAGGTATTACTAGTGGACGTATTAGATGTTACTGTATTTGTGGTAATTGAGTTTAAGAAAGTACTTTGATTGGATGAATTTGCAACTAAATTTCCTTTTGAAATAATTAGTCCATATCCATCCTTAAATCTAGCCACTTCATTATTTGATTGCAACCCGCCAGTGAAGAATATTAAATCATCTCCAGATTGACCCGTACCTATGGTAAAGTTTCCTCCAGGTTGACCAGGTTGACCGTTATGAAAAATATAACCATCATTATTCCCAGCAATGGAGAAATTAGGATCAACAGCCATTTGAGGACCTTGAACTCCTATGTCCAGATAATTATTAGCGTTATCTCCATTGGATGCTGTAATAACTACGTCAGTCGACCCATTGGCGTATTGATTTTGAAAGTTAACTTGTGAATATACTGGATAGTAACTTATGAATTGAGCTACCGTATTAGGTAGAATTCCTGCTGCTGTTGTACCTACGTTTAAAATATTATTAGCATACAGTCCATGAGCTAAAACGTCAGCGGTAAACTGTCCCGTTGTTGCTGTTCCTAAATCAACGGCAACAAAAGAAGTATTTGCTGGATTGATATTTAAGCTACTGAAAACGGGTAATTGAGAGATTTTTACTGTAGACATTTTTTAACCTACTAATAATATTATGTTAGATTCTGTGGTTAACGAAGCTCCACTTTCAGTAATCAATTGAGGATTCAATCCGGTATACGTTTGTCCGTAAACATACACTTGATAAGAACTTGAATTTTTATTGAGCGTAATTAATGAATTACCTGAAAGAGTAAATGAAGTATTTGCAATTCTGAAATTGTTATTTGAGTATATATTAGTGACTGTACAATAATTTCCTCCGTTAAATGATACGGAATCTCCTATAGAAATTATTGCATTGGCAGGAGTTGGATTGGTAAAATTACCATCGTACTGTCCGGTCATGCTGGTAATATTTATCAAGTTGGAAGATGCGTTTGCATACGCTACATTGGCAAACGTCAAAAAAACATTATCCTTGATTAGTATGTTATTGTTTGAGGCATCGACTAAATTGATTTTAGAATATGCGGTGATTCCATTTGTGCCTACGAATTTAATTGTATCATCTTTGAAAATTGTATTTGCTATATTAAACCCTAGTAAATTACCTAATGATATGGTATTAGTCGATATCTGCGAAGACTGTAAATTGACTTTTAAGTTAGCGTATGCTCCAGAAACAGTCAAATACGCTAATGAATGTCCTTGTTGATAACCCACATTGGCGGTAATCGCTACATTGGCTTGTGTTTTTAAAACATTTCGTCCTATAAGTTTTGTTCCGGCAGGATGAACTAAATTCAAAACACTATCTCGATATGAAGATATTGCTTTTTCAGCCGACAAAATATAAGTATAGTTATTATAATCTACACTTTCCAGTACTAGACCTAATGACGATAGCTGTCCATCTTTATTTAAATATGTTCCTTGTCCTGTAGCAACTCCATTTAGGAAAGAAACGTTTGCTTTGGCTGATCCATCACCATAAATTTTAATAGAACTATTTCCAGACGTAGTAATAAGTACGCTTTGAGAATTCAGAGATATTGTAGAAGATCCTTTATTAATGAGTAAAGGCTTGGCTGAATCGTATACTCCGCTATAGTCATATACGCGAAGAGTGTATATCTTATTTTGCGCAGTTATTGAGTTATATAACAATGCATATGAATTAACTGTTGCCGAATAGCTTGCGTATTGTAAAGATGTTCCTTGATATACAATATCACTACGAGCTGGAGGCGTAAGTATAGATAAATTAGATACTGCAATATCAGCAACTTTTAACGATACATTTGGAGCTGATACATAGTCTTCTCCAGAATTTGTCACCACGAAGTTAATGATTTGACCAATACCTTTATCGGAAGCCGCTCCTAATACAGAACCATCTCCCAATACGCTATAAATTGCGACGTTAGCATTAGAGCCGGATGTTGTATTAATTCTTAACGAGGGTAAAGATACATTCTTATATCCCATTCCACCTAAAGGATAAGACTGGACTGTGTTTGCGTTAGCATAAACATAATTTGCCGAAATAATAGAACCCGTTGCATTTACCTTGATATTTGCATATGCTCCAAACCCGGTGCCACCGATAATCGAAATTGTTTCATTATTTGCATATCCTGATCCTCCATTATTAATTATAATCGGAGATAGAATACCCAAGTCGCGAAGACTTCTTTGTGTAGCACGATCCGATGTATATAATGAATCAGCGGAAATGGTTGGTGCTGAACTGAAATTTTGACCCCCATTAACAACCGTAACGGTTGCAATAGGTCCTACAGTGAATCCTTGGAAAGTCAAAGCATCTATTAATCGCGAGTTGGTATTTGCCGTTGATGCAAATCCAGTGTATGTTTGAGCTACTGATGTATTTCCTAATCTTTGTGTTAATAGTGTATTTGCTATTCCACCCAACGTGTTAGATGCGATCAATGTGACGTTAGTGGTTTTTGATGCATCTATTAGTGTTATCTGAAGGTTCGCTCCTGTTCCACCTCCACCCAAGAGTGATATTGCACTGTTGGGAAATAATCTAAATCCATTTGAAGGATTTGTTACTGTGACTGTATTAATTGATCCTGACGTTACATTTCCAACAACCGCTGAGGCTTCAATTGGCACGGCTATATCTGGAGAAGTTCCTCCAGTAATAATTACAGGGTCTCCAGGTTTATAGAACAATCCTCTATTAGTAGGATTTATTACTATATTTGATATAATTCCAACTATCTTCGCTCTTAAAGATTGACCATTAAATAATACATCTTGATTATTGTTATCTAAAACTCTGATATACTCTCCAGATTCAAATGATCTTTGAATATTTGATATGAATATCTCAGTTTTATTTCCAGATACTTGAGTGTAATCAATGGACGCAAATGATTTAGTAGTTTCACCAAAAACTCTATAATTATTTGTCAGTAACCAATTAGGATCTAAAGAACTCACTCGCAAAGATCGAGTTATAATCCATTTACCATCAGATGCTCTTAAAACAACATCTTTTGTATTGAACGTATCTGCTGTTGAATTGTATAATGAATTGAAAAGGAACTTAAATGACTTTTCAGTTCCTTTTGATGCATATAATTCTCTGGAAATTTTTAAAAGTTTTCTTTTATCTGTTAATGCTTCTGCCGGAACGTAAGGTAAAAATTTACTTATGTAATACTGAATGAAATCATCGATTGTCGTATCGACATCGCTATACTTTAGTAAATTTTTTGTTGCATAGGTCGATCCTTGGCTATGTGAATTAGCCGTCACTATTTGTGAGTTTGATGTATTGGATGTTTCTAGCCACTGATAGTATGCATTGAGGAAAGAAACGAATCCGGTATACTCCGAAGTATCGCGAATAAACTCAGGAAGTTGATGTGTGATTTGTAGAGAAGTTTTATGGTCTAGGTATGATATAACGTTTGAGCTTACAATTGAACCACCGCCACCGTTACCTGTACCTCCGCCTCCACCACCGCCTCCACCACCGCCTCCACCACCGCCTCCACCGCCTCCACCACCGCCTCCACCGCCTCCACCGCCTCCACCCGATATGACAACGTTGACGTTTAGATATTGACCGGTCGAATATCCACCAACAAGCATTCCGCCTGATAGATAGGAGTTTGATATTACATTGCTAGTTCCATTTCCACTAGGAACTCCGGAAGTTCCAACAATTCCTAAATACCCACCCGTGGTGTATCCACCTGCAAGTAATCCTCCGGATAGAAATGTAGTATTGCTAGTAGCCATAATTTAACTTATTTTGATGTAACGTTTACATTAATTGCATTTACGTCAGTATTATCTAACGTGATTATTTTATCTCGGCTCGATGATATAATTGTATTTTTAGGTACAGCCGATAGACTTAGCACTCCTAATGGACTATTATTAATTTGTATAGGATTGAAATTGGTTAATATTACTTCTCCAGTCGAATAATCTACCGTTCCTGCTGTACTATTCAATATTGTTTTAACACCATTTAAGTAATAATACGTTCTTAGGATTCCTTTATTCCCTGCGGTAAGTGCGATTGCTGATGCAAATTGACCTCCACCGCCTGTAATTTGAATAAGTGCTTGGGTGTATCCTGAACCAGGGTTATTCAATACGATACTTTGAATTTGACCATTAACAACAACCGCAGTTGCGGATGCGTTTGCTCCATCTCCTAATATAGTAACTGTAGGAATATCAGTATATCCTAATCCTGGATTAACGATCTTGATCGATTCGATAAACGTACTTGATTGGGGGACTTCTTCCAAAAATACTTCATTTCTTAATGTTCCACCACTTGTATAGTCATACTGTTGAAATGAAGGTGATAAGCTAATACTTTTCGATAATAAATCTTGGCGCAATGCCACATCAAAATTGAAAGTATATGTTTGCGCAGAAGTAAACGTTGGTGAAAACCTCTTCTGTAATGTTATTGACGCATCATTGGTAATAATGGATGGATTAGCTGATTGTACATACGAAATCAATGTAGGTAGTTGAAATGTTGAATTAAATGTATTGAGTGTATTTTGCGCAAATGCATTAACTGCCGCGGAAACTGATTGTGCTAATTGTGAACTAGTTAATGTTGTCAGTTTAGGATCATACCGAACATTATTATTAATTTGCAGATAGGTATAGTCCACATCGACAATTTTAGGAGTTATTGTTAGAACACTAATAGGTTTAATTATTTCGGTAATAATAACTTGCTTTTGCGATTCAGTTAGGATGTATCCACCTTTAGGTTTTATCGCAACAAATATTGCTCCGTAATATGGAGGATTATTTTCTTCTCCTCCCCAAACATTTACCGCATCAACCGGAAATACACCTGAATTATTTTGAATTAGTGTTATATAATCTTCTTTAGTAACTGCTCGGTTTTGTGCCGCATATACTTTTGGTGCTGTATATTTTATTGATGCTATCGATTCTTTTTCTGATCCTTGAGTAGCTGCTAGTATTGGATCGATTCTATATGTTGCAAGTCCACCAATAGAATCCAGTAGAGTGAAATTATTAGCCCCTGTTGAAGCAGTTCCTTTTGTGCTAATATACGAGACATTGATTACATTTTTATCATTCAATGCACTACCTAAGATGCCATCACCGAAATATATTTGATAATTTCCATTAGGAGCTTCTTGAAGAAAATATACATTTGATGCTGAATTGAGTCCCAGATAATCCGTAGCTAAAGTATATACTGTTGAACTTGTGTTTGATGCAGTTTGTTGAACGCGCACTAGTAAAGTTGACGTATCAATATTAGGATCAGGCAATTCAAATGTTGATGTTGGATTTGTCGCTGAAGTATATGTAAACGATAAAGAAGTTGGTTGTCCCTGTACTAAATTTAAGTATGAGAATGTTGCGGTGTTAGAACCAATATTAGTATTTACTGTGATCGAATCTTTTGTTACGAAATTGTAGTTAACATTATCGACGGCTTCGGAAACGAAATTAGTAAACTTGGGAATAGTAACAGATGATGTTGTAACATTATAAAAAGTTAAATTGATTTGAGCGTTCGGTGCCGATGCTGATTTTGGAGTATAATTTAATAGTTTTGCATGAGAAACTACTGATGACCGATTGATCGCCGAATCCAAAAACATTTCGTTGGCGACCATATTCAAATAATAGGAATTATATTGCGTGTTATATGCGAGTAAATCCAATAATGTGGATAGAGCAGATCCCGTATAGTTATAGTCTTTTAGTGTATCTTGACTTTGTAGAAATTTAATTAAATTAGTCTTGATCGTACTAAAATCTAAGTCTGTAACTTGTAGATTATTATTTGTCTGTGCCATTTAGATATTACCTATTTCTCTGTAGGATAAGATTTACTATTGTAGGTTCCGTGGCATTCTCTATGAAAAATGTAATAGTAGCCGTATATGCGTTATTATCCGGCATCGCACTCACAGAAACATCCTGTAAATTAGCCCTAGGTTCGTAATTCTCAATCGTTCTTTCTATTTCAGTTTTTAGAGTTGATGCTGACATCGGTCCGATCGATTCAAACAAAATCGCATCTAAATTTGAACCTATATTTGGCTGAAAAGGTCTTTCGTAGTGTCTAGTCAGCAATAAATTACGAATCGATCTAATGACTGCTTGAGTGTCATAACTCAGGGCAATATCTTTCGTTCCCGGCTTCTTTGTAAAAGCCAGATCGATATCTGAGTATATTTTCTGTAATGTTCCTATAGCCATCTTGTATTTATTGCCCTATTAAATCGAAATTTAAAAATTAACCTTAAACAGGAGGACTGGTTAGTCCTCCTTGAGGATCTGGATGCTTGTGTTTGGTCAGTGATATTTTTCCAGCAATAACATCTGCACTGGATGATATATTTCCTTTGGCGGTTACCTTTCCGGTTGTGTTTAGATTACCAGTCAAATTAACATCTCCTGTTACATTCCAAACCGATGCCTGTGCAGTACAGTTTCCGTTAATTAATAGATTGGTATCTCCTTCCACCGTTATGTTGCAAGTTCCTTTGATGTGTACGTTATTATCCGACATGTAGATTTCATAGTTTTTGCCCGAGACTTTAGTCACCTTACTTCCGTCGGGAGCGATCTCCATGAATGTATTTGCTTTGTGTGATAGATGAATTCTCTCTGCACCTGGTGTATCGTCTAATTCGAAAACGTGTCCCGACTCCGTTTGCGTGACTCTGTTGTATGGATATACTGCCGCATATTCTGACGCAGGCTCATCCCAGGTGTTACCATCGGCAGTTGCAACGCCCTTATCGAGATTGCTGTTGTGTGCACCAATAACCGTATTTGCTATGTTTTCATTTCGAAATAGTCTGCTGGTTGTTGGCTCACCTACGGGATAGTGTGTGCCCTCGAAAAAACCTTCAGATTTGTTTTGATCTTTTTGAGGTATGCCTGGAAATATACCTACCAGTAATGGAGCTTGACTTGCCAATCCATCACTGAAAAAACCAAAAGCATAGTCGCCCACCAGACCGGTACCGTTTGTCATCGTACTGTTTGGAGAGATTAGTGGCAACGCCCAAGGAAGATGATCTGTCGGTAACATTTGAATATTCTCTGTGTGATGCCCGAATATTCTAACTCGGCACCGACCCAATCCTAACGGATCATCTCGATCCTCGATGACTCCCATCCACCAATAAAAGCCGTCTTTACCTATAAAATTTTGCATCATGATGAATATATATTTTGATCAGTAAGCTCGGCGACGGCGCTGTCTTTTGAAATTTCAAGTATACTTTGATTGATACCTTGTGCTTGTATAATGTGTCTAACTGCGGTGACCAAATATTTTCCAGAATAAAATTTATTACGATCTCTAGGTTGTTCCGTATTATCAACCGGGGTGAAATTAGGAATAGCGATATCAATTGTTCTACCAACATTAATAAAAGGATCACCAGGAATCGAAATCTTTAATCTGGTGTGATTGATTAATGATATCTGTGCTGTTCTATTGGGAACATAAGTTTCTAAATCAATGCTGTTTTCAACCGAACCTGGTTTATTCTTAATATACTCATTTGTATTATACCCAAAATTTGAGGTAGCCACTTTTAACACCGCCTGATATGTTTGATTTTGAGTGTCGCCAAATCGATTTTTTGATTTAGATAATATACCATTTTTATTTAATGAATTAGACGATTGTAGGTATTTACTGTAATCAAAATTCGTAACTTTATAATCTCTGATAATAGGATTAATTGAGACAAGCTGATTTGCAAACAGTCCTGATTTGATTGCATCTAATGCATCAAATGTTTTCATGAATTCATATTGAAGTATTGTTCCCATTTTATCGGCAAAAGGTTGTCTTCTATCATCGAAATTTTTTAATTGATATTTAAATGTACCATAAACATCATCTTTGAACATGGACTGTAAAGACCTAAAATTATAGCCTTGATAAGTATCGAAAAATAACATATCGGAACCTAAATTTTTCATTGCTTGTGCATATACCGATAACCAATTAATTGCTTCAAATGGTTTTATATTTGGTATGATGAAATCATATAGTCCTTTAGTCTCCTCAATCGTCTGAATACTCTCTTGCGGAACTAACAATTCTTCAGTTAAAATATTTTTAATGATTTCTGATATTTTAGTTGCTTTGAATCCTTTACTGACTTTATATTGTTCAGATGTTAAAAATTCTTCTGAGCAAAATTGAATTGAATATCCTTCGCTTGTCATATTCGGCAAAGGAACTCTACCCTCGGTCTTATATACCCTAAACGCTTTAGCCCTAAGTTTATTGGGATCTGTACTTATAGTAGAATTTTTTGTTTTTCCGAAAACTATAGTAAGTACTTCATTTCCGGTTATTTGTAAAATCTCCTCATATCCTCTAGCGTCAAGTAAATATAGGTATCCCGATATAGATGAGCTATAGATGTCTTCAAAATAAGATAATTCAACCATGAGTTCTTTTAACTCAATTGGTTTACCGGATGCTCCGATAAATGTAATTGTATCAATAAAAAAATCTTGGGGATAAAATAGACCTGGAGAATCGGTTTTTTGATATAAATCTGTCATGTTTTATTGTGTAAATAATGAGGCGAATTCTTTTTCGATTTGAGATACATATTTTGAGTTTAATAGTTTAATTGTGCGCTTAGATTCATTTACCATCAACTCATAGTTGTAATTAGTTACTGCTTGTTTTGTTACTTCAACCGTTACAGTTCCCGAATCACCTAGGTCTAGAGTTTTGATTCCAGTTGTAATATTGTTATATGCAACTATATCGGTTGATAAATTAATTACTTCTTGCGTTACTGTCGTGGTATTATTATCTGTGGTTGTTATTATTTTCTCATAGTGATGAAGGTCTGTTGGTAATGCTGTAGTATACTTGTCAGCAATGTATATTTCTAGGTTGCTACTAGATAAGGGCCAGTCCCATTGCGGATCTAACATCTGATTCATCATAAGAACAATCCAATATCGATACGTATCTCCATAATACTTATGTGCCACTGTTTCCGGCGTATCTCCGTCTTGAACGTCATACAAATAATATAGTGCAGGATTATCAAATAATCTCGGAATGATCGATGCACGAGCCAAAATATTTGTAATGACGGTAGAATTTAAATTCGTATCCGTTCTTATTAATTTAGGTAAAGTATCAAAATATTTCACAGTTAGTATCCCGCTTGTACTTTGGCTCTATCGACAATATCAATCTCTTTGAATTGCAAGGTTAATTGAATTTGAACTGGAGAACCATCTGAATGAGCAGACCATCCGTTAGGGGAGTAATTAACATCTATGCTGGTTATAACACTTTCAGTTACTCTATGTATTTTTTGATTAACCTCTCCATTAAACAAAAAATCCAAATTAAATGTTGATGGAGGAACATAAAACATGCCAAGTCCCCCATTCGCCGCACGAGGCATGGCATGTTCTTTAAATAGCGATATTATTTTATTGATATCATCAGCCTCTTGTCGCGAATATGGAGTAAAGGTGAACGCTAGTTGATATTGACGAAAATCAATGCCATCAAATAGAACCTGCATGTTTGGATTGATAGCAATGCCTTGGCTTTGCAATGCATATTGAGCGGCTTTATTTGATGCTATACTTGAAATATTATCTGCCGTGGCATTAAATATATTGGCAGGACCACCTAATCCTATTTTATTTAAAAAACTTCCTGCTAGACCGAGAGATTGCAAACCGACTTCTAAGTTACTTGTATCGTTATATGATGCATTGTATTGAATATTAACATTATCTGGCATATACAGAAAGATTGTTGCTGCTTGTTTTTTTCTTTTTGGTGTATATGTTGATGTAATGGAGTTGGTTAATGCTCCTGCGGTTTTAAATGTAGATTTAGCGGTATCAACAATGGTATCGACTGGATTCGTAAATAAACCCTCTCCAATTAAATGAGTTTCCCCCTCATCCTTGGTTAAACCTGACACCTTATCAAAATTGACTTGACTAGGAATGATTTCATTAATTGTGAATTTAATAGCATGCTGTTTGGTAGATGACATTAAATCTCTAGGATAATGATATGAATCATATCCAAATGCGTTACTAAAAAGAGCCGCTAAAGGTCCTTTTATTAGTTTATCCGTTATGTTTCCTGGTATTGATACCCCAGCAACTGAAGTCGGTATGGTTATAATAGCCATTGAGATCCCTTGGGATGATATATATTATATTTATATGGCATATTCCGGAAAGTTCTTACCTCAAAATATCAATAAGTATCGAGGAGACTATACCAATATAGTTTATCGATCCAGCTGGGAATGTCGAGTTATGTCGTGGCTCGACAAGAATCCTAGCGTCATAGAATGGTCTAGTGAATCAATTGTAATACCTTATCATTCTCCTGTTGATGGAAGAATGCATCGGTATTTTCCCGACTTTTTTGTTAAAGTTAAAGACAAAAATAATAAAGTCAGAACTATGATCATAGAAATAAAGCCTGATGCTCAGACTAAACCTCCACAGCCTAGAAAACGAATAACCAAGCAATATATCAATGAAGTAACCACATGGGGAGTTAATGAGGCTAAATGGAAGGCTGCACAAGAATACTGCGCGGATAGAAAATGGGAATTCCAAATTCTAACTGAAAATGATTTAGGATTGGCATAAATATCGTAATGATATCACAACAATCCAAACTTACTCAAATTGCGTTAGAGAAAAGCGGTCTCGATTTAAAGAATTTATCGAGAGAGTCTCTTACATGGTTAGAAAACCGAATGAAAATGTTTTCATTGGTTAATAGAATTCATAGTGGTATTGTTAAAGAATCTCCAATTAGAGCGGTATCGACATTTAAATTGGGTGGGTTATATCACTTTGCATATGACGCAAGAACAAAAGATGTATTGCCATATTGGGACAGGTTTCCTTTGTGTATTCCGCTTAAAAGATATGGTGATGGATTTTTAGGGCTAAATTTACATTATTTAAGTCCTAGAATGCGCGCTGCCTTTCTTGATAAGTTATTACCATTGGCAATAATGAATAGCGACAACGATGTCGTTCGATTGAGAGTCACATATGACATTCTTACATCAACGACGCGATACAAAGAGTTTGAGCCGTGCGTAAAGCGATATCTGACATCGAATATAAAATCAAAGATATTGGAAGTTCATCCAAACGAATGGGAAGTTAGTTTATTTTTACCGACCGAGCGATTTGTTGGAGCGACAAAAAAACAAGTCTATCAAGAATCTGAACAACAAATAAAAAAGGTATAAAATGACTGGATCGATTAATGATTTTAAATCCAGCTTTAAAACTGATGTTGCTCGACCATCTAGATTTGATGTTTCTATTCCTATTCCTTTGACGTTAATACCGTTTATTTCTACCTCTAGACAATTAATCTATCGATGCGAGGCTGCTCAACTTCCCGGAAGAACTTTTGCAACCGCCGAACAAAAAACATACGGTCCAATTGAGAAATTTCCTTATTTGACTACGTATAATGACATTGATTTAACGTTTATCGTGTCCAGCGATATGTCAGAAAAAATATTCTTTGATAATTGGTTAAATTATGTCAATCCTTTATATAATAATAACTTTCATTATAAAGAAGATTATGCAGTACCTCTAACAATTAATCAATATGATTCTCAAGGAAAATTAACATATTCCGTTAATCTCATTGACGCATATCCTGTATCAATGAATCAATTAGATTTAGATTGGAGCGCCGATGGACATCACAAACTTGTTATTACTTTCGCGTATACATACTGGAAGAATAACTCCCTGCAAGCCCTCGGTATTGATGCGCTTGAAGCAGGTATTGCAACTGTTGCTGACCTAATAGGAGGCTTGGGAGGCAATGCGTTGACAGGTTTAGGGACCTCTATAACTGATACTGCACTTAATAATATAGCCGGTAACTTAGCCGGTACCGGCGGAATAACACAATATCTAAAAACAAATCCTATTTGATATTAAATGAATGATGGAGTTAATAACATGTTACCTAAATTAGATACACCAACATATGAACTTGAACTTCCTTTATCAAAGAAAAAAATAAAGTATCGACCATTTTTGGTAAAAGAGCAACGCAATCTATTAATGGCAATGGAATCAAGAGAGTCAGAATCGATTGAACGAGCCATTCATGATATTTTAGATGTATGCACTCTAAACGAAAAGATTAATGTAGAAGAACTTCCAATACTTGATGTTGAATATTATTTCATTCAATTACGCGCAAAATCGGTAGGTGAAATTGTAGAAGCAAGATATAAATGCAATACCGAAATTGATGATGATGAATGCGGCAATATAATGGAAACCAAAATTGATATTTCAAATATCAAAGTAACTAATGATAGTATTCTATCCGATGTGATTCAACTCACAGATGCTATTAGTATTAAATTGAAGTATCCTGAATACTCTGTCATTAATAAATCATATGAATATTCCGATCTGTCTGATATGACTTTTAATATGATAGCAAAGAGTATTGAATACATTTATGACGGCGACCAATATTACTATGCAAAAGAATTATCGACAAATGATATTGTTAAGTTTCTTGAGGATTTAACAGTTACTCAATTTGCAAAGATAGAAGACTTCTTTAATAATCTTCCTAAATTAGAACAACATATTAAATTAACATGTAGTAAATGCGGATCAAATCATGATATTACCGTGGAAGGATTAGAGAGTTTTTTTTTCTAATATTTCGACATGATAGTTTAAAAAACTATTATAAAACTAATTTCGCTCTAATTCAGCATCACAAATATAGTTTAACAGAATTAGATAATATGATACCCTGGGAGCGAGATATTTACGTTACTATGTTAATTCAGTATATTGAGGAGGAAAATCAGAAACTTAAAGAGCGTAATAGTCAAAGACGATAATGAAACTACCTGGATTTAAATTATCAACATCAACAAAAGACTTATTATCAAATAAGTTAGGAAGCGTTTTTTCGGCGATGCGCGATAAGTTTGAACCTTCTAAAATTGCAACCTCAATATCAAAAAAAGAATCAACTATTCCTTTAGCGAATAAAAACGTATTTGATAAGTATCGCGTCAATCCCGATACTAAAATGAATAAGTTAAATTCTATTTTAGATTTTAGATTAGGAGCGGCACCAACCTCTGAGATTATTTCAGGCCCCGCATCCAAGATACTAACTCAGGTTTATAAATTACTAGTTAGAATTGAAGAGACGAGAACTCTCCGAGATGAGCTTAGACTCGATAAAATCGAAGAAGAAATGGTGGAGGATGATAAACGAAATGAAGAAATTATTGATGCAATTAAACACATAAAGCCAGTCGTAACTACTAAACGTAAAAAAACCACCGCACCGGTTACCTTACCGAAGCCACCAATTCCTTCTGGAAAACCTCCTTCGGCTCCTGCCCCAACTCCACCAGCACCTCCTACCCCACCAACTACTACTAGAATTCCTCCTGGCACTACTCCAGCCAAACCTTCAGTACCTGTTAATATTCCTAAAGTTGTTATTGGGGCTGGTGTTGGATTAGCTCCTGTTTTAAGTAAATCGGAAAGTTCTAGCTATGATCAATTAGTCTATCCTAATAAAGATTACAGAAAGACGGCTCCATCGAAAGCACCGTTAACTAAGATGAGCATCGATGAAGTTTTAAAATACCAAGAGACTATGCGAAAAAGCGGAAAATATCCTAGCACGGCGGTCGGTAAATATCAGATAGTAAATGGTACTTTAATAGAAGCGATCAAAACATTAAAGTTGAATAAAGCCGATGTGTTTGATGAAAAAATGCAAGATAGAATTTACTATGAGTTTTTGACTGGATCTAAGCCAGGAAGATCAAAATTGAATGCATACTTAAAAGGAAAGGTTCCCGATACTCCTGAAAATTTAGAAGCCGCTCAATTAGAGATGGCGCAGGAATTTGCATCTTGGCCGGTACCAAAAGATTTTATAGACTCTCGCGGAAAATTGCATAAAAAAGGATTCTCTTATTATGACCGCAATGGAGTCGATAAAGCTAGTGTTACTATAGAACAATCCGCTAGAGCATTGCGAGAAGAGAGACTTCTTAGGACTAAGAAAACTCCACAATCAAATGAGAATAATTTACCTACTAAAACACCTATGGGAGATAATCTCAGTGAAATTTCGAAAGAATATGAAGGTATGTTTCCTAGAGATGAGATTGCAACCAGGACCATAACAATCATTACTGATTCTCCTGTATATGCTGCGTCTAGTCCTAAATCTATCCCATCTCCAAATAAAATAGACGATGAACCTTCAATATTAGGATAATAAAATGGAACCAAATAATCGTTACGGAAAAGATAGCACAATGGCATCATTAGTTGATACTATGATTCGCCGTATGGGTCCTATGAACGTTGGTAAATATTTGGCTACCGACTATAAACAATCTCAGTCGATTGAAAGAAATGATTTTCAAAGATTAACATCCGAGTCTAAAAGTGATGGTGTGGATTTCATCCTAACTAAGATATATGGGTATCTGGAGAAACGATATAGCCAAGATAAACTTAAAGATGAATTAGACTCCAACAAACTAGAAGAAAAAGAATTGGCATCTAAACGTCGGCACGATAAACTTCTTGATGCTCTACGTAAGCTTAAATTAAAAGTAGAGATTAAATCGGATAATATTGAAACACAAGCACCTTCTTTTGGTTTGCCTATGTTTGGTGGAGCCGGATTGAGAGGTTTATTTGGAAATTCAGAAGGACGTAAGGTTTCTGAAAAAGAAAAGGTTAAGGAAAAGGTTTCCGAAAAGAAAAAAACTGAAGAACGTAAAGCTAAAGGTAATAAAGTTTCTTCTCCTAAGAAAGTACAACCTCCTTCCAAGGCACCTCCTCCCAAAAGCAAAATAAGATTGGCGGCTGAGAAGTTACGAGCGAGATTGAAAGGATTTCAGAGCGGTACCTTAAAACTTGCAGGCAAGACTCTTAACATTCTCATGGTTGCTAATTTGTTAATGGAGATAGACTCCGCGATTGCCGATAGAGATGCTGGTAAGATTGATGACACTCAAATGAAAAGACGAATTACCTCGGCAATCGCATCTGTAGGTGGAGGAATTGCCGGAGCCGAATTGGGAGCGTTCGTCGGAACTCTTATGGGAGGACCTTTAATAGGTGGTATTCCAGGAGGTCTTGCTGGAGCCTGGTTAGGAAGCACGAAAGGAGAGGAATTAGGTAAAGCGATATTCGATACACTTGAGGATGATAATCCTGATTGGGAAAAATTCCTTAAAAATCTCAGAATGCAGATGAAGTATGGAGATGAAGCTAAGGAGCCTGTCAAGCTTCCCCCTCAAGGAGATTTTAATCCTAGAGCCGACAAAGATCCTTATAACGGAGGACCTGTTGTTCGCGGTAATATAAAACCTGCAGATGTGACTAATCCAAACCCCGTTAAGGGATTAGGAACTCAAACAGTATCTGGAAAAATAACACCGGCCGCAGCGCCTGCTCCTTCACCTCCAGAACCACCTCCTATGCCTGCCAGGCGTGGGAAGATTCCTGATCCTGTGCCTCCAGCAACCACAAGTAGATTGGAGAGTGTCATCGGAACTAATCGAGAAATGAAACTGTCGGCAATGACACCTAAGGATGAATCTGTCGTCATCGATAATAGAACTCAAGTTGCTAGTCCTAAAGACAATTCAACTCCGATGTTGAGTCTGCCTCCAGTTAGAAACCCCGAAAAAGCATATCGCTCGGTTATTCAGTACAATACGCGAGTTGTATAAAAAACCCCGCTTTCGCGGGGCAGGTGCTTATTCGTCCTCGGCTAGAGCCTTGAAGTAATCCATATCATCTTCGTCTTCAGTATCTACCCTACTTTCGGTATATTCTTTGGGACTTGATGCTTCTTTGAACTTAGCCTGTTCCACTGTAGTACGTGGAGCCGATCCGTTTAGACCGAGAACTTTATCCAACTTAGCCTTGAGTTCGTCATATGACTTGAAGTTGGATGGAAGTAGAAACTCTTTGAGAGAATATTCTTTCTTCCAAAGCTGTTCAAGCTTACCGTCATCACCATTGAAAATAGCCGAAGGTGAATCAAACTCAGACTTATCGTAATTCTGATAACCCTCAACTTTACGAATCTTGAGCTTGAAGTTAGCACCAGACCAGAAGTCAAATGGATTGATCGCCTTTTCATCCTCGAATTGAGGATTCATTGCCTCGGTGATTTTATCGAAGATTTTCTTTCCATAACGAAACAGAAAAACCTTTCCCTCATTCTCAGGATTTTTTGAATCCTCAATCACGAGAATGTTAGAGATGTACTTGAGGCGACGTTTCTGCTCGCGAGCAATACCCTTGTTCGCTTCGATTCCAGAATTCCATAGCAAAGAATTATATTCCGAAACAGGATCCTTTTGATTCAGTGTAGTGAGAGAATTCTCAATATACCAGCCACCAGGACCTTTGAAACCATGATCAAAGATTTTGACCCAAGGAAGAGCATCCTCACCATCTGCCGCAGGTGAAGGAAGGAATCGAATAACAGCATAGCCATTGCCAGCCTTATCGATCTCGGGCTTCCAGAAATTGTCATCTTTGGATTGTCCACCCTCAGAACTGAGGGCTTCTACGGCTTTCGCGAGTTTATCGAGATTGCCAGAATTACGTTTTAGATTTGCAAATGAACTCATTGTATTTCCTTATTAACGGTGTATTAGCGGTGTATGTCACTTTATCATAATCAACTACAGTATGGTGATACGAAAATATATATCCCCAATGTTCTTATTTTTTAAGGTAATCAATAACGAGATTGAATTCTTTATTGAATCGATGATCAGCGCCTGGTACAATCACATAATCAACATTCTTATCTTTACATTCTTGAATGCATTTAGTATGATCGATGACAGAATCTTCCTCAGCAAAATAATACTTGTGTTTAGGATTAACTTCAAGCTTACTGTATTTACTCAGTAGACTTTCATCGACCCCATATTTTTTGAGTGAAGTGCTTGGATCATATGATGGGTTGATCACCACAGCATTGCAATCATACATACTGGCGATCTTCGATGCATACCAACCACCGAGTGAAGTACCGACAACTGTCATTGAAGTATTACCGGCAACTTTATCGATCAGAAGATTATCGATTTTATCGGTCAACGATTCGATAGCTATCTCTGGATCGAGTGATGCATCAAAGCAATACGCTTCAAATCCAGCATCCTGCAGTTCTTTTAGCTTCGAAGTATTCGAACTAGAGCCGAAACCGTGACAATAAATTACAAGTTTATCGGGAATATTCATAATGTCTTACCTCACAAACACAATTATAGCAAGCTTGTATCATATTGTCAACAATTTTTTTACGATAAAACCGGCAAACATTATTCTTTGGGGTGACCCATCATGGTTTTGGTATGCATATGACCTCCAATGGATCTATCGTAACTCTCGCCGTCTTTGTGGGGAATTACATGCTTATTGAGTAGTTTTCCAGCTTTATTTGCCGGAATAACCGGTACTCCCATCTTGGTTTGCAGATGTTTTGCCGCCCCAGATACTTCTCCCCATGCACGTTTTTGCTCATGATCTTCTAATTTTGTCTTTTTCCAGTCCGCTTTACCCTGCTCAGTTCCATCAGTTCCGGAAGCAATAGACTTCCTTCCATGTTGTTTCTTATAAAGATTAACTGAACTGATCTTACCATTTCGTTTAGTTGCCTTTATAACTGAATGGGTAATATCATGATGAATAGCATCAGACTCTTCTTTAGATCCTGATTTATGTCCGGAATAACCACCTATACCTGAATATGATTTATGAAGAATATCATGTATTTCTTCTCGATGTTTTTCTCTATGGGATTCTTGATCTGGATGCAGACCTATCGATATAACACGTTCAATGATAAAATCTTTAAACTTTTCCATGAGAAAACCTCGGTATGTAGATATAATATTTATATTAATCAGTACCGATGCTGTGTTTGTTCAATTGATTCAATGTTTTAGATAGTGTGGTGTGTAGAATACCAACACCTCCAGCATCATTCCATTGATCAATATTTGATTTTGTATCGTCAATTAGAATTGCATCTGGTTTTGCGTACTTCCATTTGAATCGTTTTCCCGGAACATAATTTCTGCGATAGTATACATGATGAGTATCACACCAGATATTTTTCTGTCTGGAGATTTCATCATACTTATCTTCGGTGGCAGTAGACGATAGAATCTCAATAGAAACATTTTTATAGGTCTTCATCTTGGCGAGAAGTCCTTGTGCACCGGGCATCCAATCTAGAGTCGCGAATTGTTGAGTGCCAATGAACTCATCAAAATACTTTTGAAATACTTTACTCTTTTCAGCCTCAGATGGATGCATGTTATAAAGTTCTTGGTATCTCCGAACGAAGTCACAGAGAACTCCATCTAAATCCAAATAGATAGTATTAATTTTTGACATTTTCTTTCGCCTTATTTTTTAAGGTTTCTTTAAACTTGGTTTTGTCATAAAGGCTTTGCATAAAGGGAGAATACTTTTTGATACGTTTTGCTTGTGTAGGAAAGATGACATCATCTGATATTTTTTTCTCCCATACTGGAAGAAAATTCAATAAGTCATTTAGAATAACAACAGTCTCTAACCTTATCTCATGAAAATTTAATAGTTCAAGTAATACAGGGTATTCTCCTGCATCACCTGGCTTGAACACATTAGATTCTGAATCAAATATCTTATCAAGGTCTTGATTAAATATATAGCTCAGAGACTGTGTTATTTTTTTCCAACTCGCAAAGCAATCATCCGCAACATCTCCGCTTAAGTCTCCTATCCACAGATTAGAATTCCTGATTAAATTTGAAATCAAAAATCCAATCAACTCATCATTCGAATATCGTCTAGATAGTTTATAGAAACTGAATTTATTCTTATGCGTCCTGAAACTATCCTGACTAATGAAATTTGTCTTACCGTTATATTTAAAGTAATCGTATGAATCTGAATTGAAATGTAGCTTCAATGCAGTGAACAACTTATACGTTTCGTAACCATCCATATTATATAGGCAATTTAGGTTGCTTTTTGAGCATGTTTAGTTCTTGAGCCTCCTCAGATATCTTTGCCTTGAGAGGGGCGGTGATCAGAGTAGCAGCAACTTCGACCTCTAATCCAGTAATCTCACAATGATGCAGGATGGCTTCCATGTATCCGATGCGTTTCTCTTTTGAGAGTTTTTCAATCAGAATAGAAAATGTTCTAATCTCATCTTTATTCGCCATCAAAGATTCTCCAGTAAATACTTCCTATGAAAACATATAGCTCTCCCACATCTTCATCGCTTAGAAACATCGAAGATTGACTATAGGGAAGAATCCCTGGAGGAACTTCAGTCCGATCATCATCTTTTCTCATAGTGAGCATCCATTCATCGCCATGCTTTCTGATACTGAATTTATCCATTCGTTTTTTCTTTGTAAAAGATATGCCTACCAATTTTTGTAATTCGTTTCAGATCCCATCCTGGAGACACATAGTCTGCATGATAGTAGAGAGCGCGATTAGCATATAGCATATCATGCGCAACGGGCTCAGTCAATGCTTTTTTAGCGATAAGTTGAGACTCTTCCCATAGATACTTGTCCTTTTTAGGAAGATTGGTTAGACAATACCATGAGAATTGGCAAACAATGTATCCGTTCGAGGATGTCTTCTGTTTGACCACGCGACAAATGTCTGATGGAAATTTACCACTAGACGACCTATTGAGTGTCACTTGAGCCACCGCAAGCTTTCCTTCATAAGGTTCTGTTGCTGCTTCATAGTAAATATTTTCTGCGAGACAATGTACCTGCTCCTTAAATATAGGAGCTTGAGTTTTGATTACATATTCATTGGGTCGATATAGAAGACTTCCGATGAAAATCATCGAGCTTACCAAAGCCAATAGTATGATAGAGGAGTTTTTAGATCCCTGCATTATTGCACCTTTTTGATCAAATTTGAATAATGAAAGAGCCAACTGATTGGGTGATAAGGACAGTTGGCGAAACCCCAGAATCAGTTACGCTGCGAGAGCGAAAACCTCATCGTTAGACGCTTTATTTGCGTTTACTTTTTTTGCTTGATTTACGGTCATCGCCTACCGTGTTGCCGTCTCCACTAGCTCACCTTGTCGAAACCGGTCGGACCCATCAAAAGCACACATAAAACTAAGATTTTGCATAGCTGCCTTAGTCACTTGCTATCAGTGTGTGTGCTTTTGGTGGATCCGGGGGGAATCGAACCCCCGTCCAAGATGCCTTCATTTTGAAGGGATTACAACAATACTTTTATTTATACCAGTTAGTCAATACCAACCATTTCCACTTCACTTCGATTCAACATTCCTCCGATAGGTGTATAAAACTTGAATTCGATATAATCCACATCTTCTTTCTTGAACTCAAACCCTCGATTCTTACGCAGAACTGAGTGAAATTGCGTCATCGTAGTTGGATGAAACCTACCTACTGTTTCGGTATTACCTTTACCTGGATAACCACCTTCTTTGGTTCCTATCAGATGAGCTTCTGTGTCATCATGTGCTTTGTGAAGAACTGAATCTTGTCCATACTTTTCTCCGTGCTTCTTGAGAAAGCCTTTGAGCTTACCGCCATCATCACCTTTAGATCCTACGATTAGATAGGAATGTTCATCGACAGCAGTTGCGTCTGGTGTTCCATGATTTTCAATGTATCGACCTTTGACATGAACAAAACCAAATCCATGTGATCTGATATCCGCCTCAAGCTTCTTATTTCGGCGAGCATTCTCAGTACTATCATACTCACCTCGATGAGCGGTGATAGCACCGATATTGCGATCTTTTGTGTGCTGGAGAACTCTTCCTACACTGGATTCATTAAGGATAGTTTTTAGTGTCTTCATGTTGGATGAATTGGATTAGAAGTGACTAGTATACACTAGTTATACGAAATAAACAGGTAATATTAAATATTTTTTCTCTTATATTTGGATATTATCCTAACTAAAGTTTCAATATGATCCTCAGTTTTCTCTATGAATACTAAAGGCGCATCATTCTCAACAGCCATTATGATAACTAATTGATCTACAGGAATTCTTGTTAATTCTTCAGACATTAAAGCATATGCACAAGTCTGTGCAAAATAATCAGCGATATCATCCTTATTTTTAACTCTAGATGATGTTTTGAAATCGATAACGGAAAGCTTACCCTCATATTCTGCGATAGCGTCAACTCGACCTGCCAATTCTAGGTCCTCTGACCATAGAGATTGTTCCATATAGTGGATGTTATTAATTTTATCGACATATGGCTTTATCGATATAAACATCTCCATCGCATCAGGCATGAAGCTTTCCTGTCTTAGGTTACGCCCTAACATGTACTTTTCGCATATCGTATGGATATTAGTTCCTCGGGAACTTGCTTTTTTCGATATGCGATTTGCCTCCGCTTCTCCTACACGAGCGCGCCACTCCATGATTGCGGCTTTCTTCATTGAACCCACGACGGTTGTGACTGAAGGAACTTTTTTACCTGAAGGTAGAGTGTAGAATCTCTTTCCGTCAGATTGTGTTTCTGAGGTCAGATTTGGTAATGTGCGAGGAGGACAAAAATTAAACGTCATAATTTAGTTTAACCAACCGCATCATAAATGCGAGAAGTATCTCCATTTTTCATTCAGCTTTGCGGGCTTCAACTTCCATTGGGTTATTTTCATAACCATAGCGAAGTTGAAAGGAAAGATATTTAATGTAAAACATTACTACGCCAATATCTTGCGCTTGCTTCCAATGAACCGTTTCATGGTTGTAAATATTTTTGTCGTTTATATGATCAGGTCTAATAAAAATGCCGAACGGGGGTAGGGTAATAGCGTGATGACCTACAAACTTTAAATACCACTTAACCGGGCCTTTGGCTTCAAAGAATTTAGGCTCGCTCATTTATACTACCGCTCCGTATACACGGGTTAGATCGTTTGATACAAAAGCCAAAGACGCGCCATTTAGAGAAACGGCTTTACCTCCTGCCGCGCCAGCGTAGTCATTAGAATACCCACCGGAAGCCCCCCATCCTCCGCCACCTGCTCCAGCATAGATAGTAGAACTGCCTCCCGGTGAATTTGCGCTACCTCCCGGAGATCCATAGACATAATCCCCGTCAGACGGGACAACAACAGATCCCCCTCCTCCGCCAGCACCTGCCGCCGTACCGGGATTATTACCTTGCTGGTAGCCCGAGCCACCCACTCCCGGAAAAATGCGACCTCCTCCTCCGCCGCCGTTCTTGCCGTAGCGATAAAGTCCAACACCGCCGTAATCTCCAATTAAACCTCCAGCCCCTCCATCTGTAAGATAGGCGCCTGATTGTCCTCCCGCTCCTCCTCCTGCTCCGCCACCCCCTCCTACATCATTTATTGAGGCGGCCGGACTACCCGCGCCCCCGCCACCACCTCCGGCAATCCACGCAGAACCATAAGTATTATCAATTGTAAATACAGCGGCGCTATTAAGCTGTATGGCATCGGTGCCCGCAGTGGGAGGGGTATATGTTCCCGGTAACCAACTACCTCCGTTACCGCCGGTACCGGCAATGACCCCAAGATTAATAATTTTTACTGTGTCACCATAATTGTTGTTTACAATTCGCAAACCATTAGCCAGCCAAACACCGTAGTTTACAGTAATAGTTAAATCAGTTCTCCCGGCTGAATAACCAGACAAACTTGAAACATAAACCGTAACGGTAGAATAGGTAGAAGAACTATAAGTCAGACTTAACGCCACACGATTACTTTTACCGTACAGATTACTCATTGAGATAGTAGATTGGGGAGTTGGAACGCCAGCAAGACTACGAACCGCAGAATCATTCATATTAATATTCTGTGTCGAAGGTCTTCCTAATTCGGAATTGACCTGCGATAAACTTATAGGGTTGCCTGGTTGAACGAGAGCCATCTATTACAGTCCTTTTATCTCTTTAGTTACTATCGTCATAATGTATTTTAGCCAGAATATAATCTTTCACCAAGCTACTTCTAACAATGTCATCGGCAGTGAATTCAATCTTTGTGAATGCATTCATAGATTGGCAAATGTCAAAGAATTTTAGAATTCCTGACATATCATTCTTTCTTTTATTTAGGTCTGTTTGACGATAATCTCCACACCAAATAATTTTTGAACGATATCCTACCCGGGTCATGACAGTATCAATTTCTTCAAAGGTAAGGTTCTGCATTTCGTCAACGATGATGATCGCATCATCAAAACTCATACCTCTAATGAAACTTGTAGAGATGAATTCGATATATCCCTGTTCAGTCAATCTTTGATATGAATCTTTCCTTCCGAAAAGAGTCTCGCAAATCTGTACGTATGGCTGTTGATAGATTTCCATCTTTTCATTTACGTCACCTGGCAGGTGACCCATCTCGCGAGATTGAACCGCAGATCGAACCATGATTATTTTTTTAAATGGATTTCCCTTGTCCAGAACTTCTTCCAGTGCTTTGTACATTGCACAGAATGTTTTTCCTGTTCCTGCCACACCATGCAGTGCTACGAAATAGTCGCCTCTGCGATATCCATCAAAGAATAGTTTTTGATTATTTGTTAATGGGTCAAAAGTTTTTAAATGATCTATGGTTATTTTTAGTGTGTTTGGGGAAGGTTTCACATGTTCAACATGAGTATCTACGTCATTCTTTCTTCTAGTCGCCATGCATCCTCTCTTATTGCGGTAAGTTACCATTCTCGGGGTAGTTTAGTTTTATGAGTCCTTCGAAGATTATTACGTGGAACTTTTTCTATCATACGTTGAATAACACCTTTCTCAAAGGCTGAATCCGCCTTGCCGATTCCAGGCGTGTTCATTCGCATCGAATCTCCAAAACCAGGAAAGTCTTCGATGGAATGATATCGTTCTAAGTGAGCGTTTTTTTGCTTGAATTCATCTAGTTCAGTGGACCTAAACTTATGCTCTTCAATTTCATTGGTCAAAGTGTTTCTAAACGTATACGTCGGCATTTTTCATTTCCATTTCATAAAACCAATCAGGAACTTCTCTACTATTTATCTTACCTTTCCATGAAGACAGATGCTGTTTGTTCATGAAATAATAATTTCGATATGATTGAATAGAGTTCCCTTTGACTTTGCAATCATCTGGCATCGCAGGTGTTGGCTCAGTGAATGAATTATTCGATATATTGTTAGGAACATTCGAAAGAAGCGTCTCCACAAGTTTTGAGCTTTCACACTTATGCACTTTACCATATCTATATGTATATTCAGCACATAGCTCGACGTTTAGTCTTGCAAGCCAAAGATAGTTTGCTTTAGACTTGCGACACCACACGGCAGATGGATGATTGTTATGCGTTGCGGAATACAGAGTACTCTCGCGCCAATCAGACAATAGCCACTTTTTAACTTTGCGACCAGTGGCTGAAGTAACAATAGATTCACTGCCATCTAGTAATCGATGTGCGGTTGAAAGGAGTTGGCATGTCTCCAGAATCATTTTGACTACATGCCTATCCACATGGTACTTTGCACACAAATTTGTATTGCTATCAAGATAGAATATATTCAAGGTCAATCTTTCTTATATTTCATTCCTACCGCGAATCCAAAGTTTTGAAGTTTGGGAAGGTCTTTTTCAAGCTTTTCACCAATATCGTCGCGGTATTGTGCGTTATTGGGCAACTCAATTTTCTTCATTATAGCATATGCTTTGTCTGCTGCGCCCTTTACAGTATCATCTACACCGGTAGTTTGTAGCACATATGTTCCGGCAGTAACCCAATCCGGTACGTCAATAATCTGACCGTCGATGAATTTGGTAACTTCACCAAGCTTAACTTCGCATGGATGAATGTTCCTATAGTCCGCATATGCTTTATCGGTATAAACGGGGAATCCAACCTCTTCTTCAGGAGGTCTGAGGTTTAGTGGATATGATCCATGAGCAAGAACAACACCGACGCAAACTTTATTTTCTATGACTTTCTGTGTATCCTGCCCCCTTAGAAGATCATAGATCCACTGTGCTGGATCACCCTCATGCAATGGCTGTTGAATATTCCAACATGGCCATCCGCAACGTGCAGTAAATTCTAGAGGATATGGCGTACCATCTTCTTCATCGATGATGCAGTTGACATCAACGAATCCGGTGTAGTTGATTGAATGTAAGTAATCTTCAACTGGTCGAAGAACTGCGTCGGCTAGTTTAGACTCTTGAACGTAACGCATAACAGTACCTTGCTCACCGGTATTTACACCGAGATCACTTGGCATATGCTTCTTGAATTCCCAACCTTCTAAGAAATACTTATTGAAACCCTTGGGTCCGAAATGACCAGCAACAGCCATTTCTAGACCGGGTTTAAATTTCTGTAGAATGAATTCCTGCTTGCTTCCGTTTTCTTTCCATTTTTTCAGCATGAAGATCATATCTCCTGCTGATTTTGACACATAGGAAAGAGATTTATCTGTTTCGGTACCGCAAGGTTTAGACACCCATCGACCAGGATTTTCTCTGATGTAGTCAATACCAGCATCGAAATCTTTAAATGGACCTTCATATTCCATTGTTTTGATTCCAGCTTTTTTGAAGATGTCTTGACCTAGGTTACGGTCTAGTTCACATTTTGCAGTCAGATCATCACCGCCCCACACCAAATATCCATTCTTACGATACTTCCTAATTTCAGGAAGAAAGTCCATAATGTTATCGGTGAGGAAAACGAAATCACACCAGTCCATCCACTTACGCCAGTCTTTTACTTTAGATACTAGTCCGTCGCCGATGTCAGCTACATGGCCCTTATCGTCCTTGTCGATAAACCACTTAACCGTATGTCCTGCGGTAATAAAACGTAAACATGTATCTAGACCTAGGCCGCAATAGCCGTCGATAACCAGTATGTTCATTTAGATATCCTGTTGAATTAGTTCAGGATATTTATCTAAACTGGATGATGAGGAACCTCTCCGGTTTTAGGGAATCGTTTTTTGATGTCCTCAGCCGTTACTTTTCGAATAGCATATTGATCAGCGAATTTGCTATACTTATCGGAGACAGTCAACTCAGTTCCGTCAATGAGTCTTAAAGTACATCCTTCAAAATCCTTGGCATCGATTTTATCGATAGATACAATTTTGTCCAAAGAGACTAGAACATCTTTATTCAAAGATGGTTCACTTACATAACCACGATTATGGACGGTTACTTCAATGAATAGTGACATATCATTTATCCTTATTGCAATCAGGTACAGCAACTAGATAGACTGTATCAGTGTAAGTAGGTTTTGCAAAGAAACATTCACCTTTCACTGACCACAGAAGATGATTTTGAATCCCACCTTTAGGGAACTCTCGATTCTCCAATGCAATGCGTTCATTGAAAAATGCTACTCCAAAGTATAGCATGGCTCCGGAGATGCCGATCACAATGAAGTTGATTACATTGTCTTTTAGAAATTTAAGAATTGCATTGATCATACAAAACGCTCCCAATTGAAATAAAGTACCACGACAAGAATCGTGTACACTAGCAGTTCAAACACCAATTTTTTACGAATTGCGTTGGATTCATCTTCAACGACAGTCAGCATTGAAACGCAATATGTTGCGATTTCTTCATTCATAGCCAAGCTTAAATACTTTTCCCAGAATTCTATTTCTTCGGTTTTCTTATAAAGCTTCCATAGGTTATACATTTTTATCTCCTTTCACTTTCTCCTGTTTTTTCTGTTTTTCTAGTTCAACTTTTGCCTTTTTAAAGGTTCGCGTGATGTCAGTATCATATGACGGGTTGTACTTAAATTTTGGATTGAGAATGTTTTTTTCGTCGTATTTCATAGGAATGAGTAGATATATTGGCGAGCCTGAGATAGAGATGAGTATTTTTTACCGTTGATGAAAATGCTTTTTGGAGAGTAAACAAAAATCTGTCCGATCGATGTCATGATACGATATCTAGTAGCACCTTTACTATCCGTTTCTTTGAACTTAAAGACATCATCACGGATGAGATCGGCAAATAAAAGAGTCTCGCAAAATTCATCAGTTGCGACTTTTCGATAGTATGCAACGTTCATGATGAATCTCAAAAAGAAGGGTTATCTGACGAAGGACGTTCAGGATCGTTAAACTTGTTTAGAGGAGGATATGGAGTTTTCACTGGACGATTACGATCAGGTTGGAAATAATGCTCTGAATATTTCTCTCGCAATTCAGGATCGCTGAGCCAGCTATCCGGAATGTTTTTCAAGTCCAGATTTTCACGTACAGACTGTTCCCGCTCACGTAAATGCTGTTCCCACGTTTGCTCAGGCTGCGAACGCTCGGGGTCTTTTAATCGGTTGGATTGAAGTTCATGGAGATAAGAAAATCCTTCACGCATTTTTTTACCTTCATCGAATTCAGTCACCAATGATTCAAAAATACGGAAAAGCTGACCGAATTTCAACTCATAAAGAGTTGCAACTCCTGAGACGATGTTGTATACTGAATCAGGATCGCATGCGCTGCGTCCCTCAATAATTGACTCAGAAATTACTTTTAGGTCAGAAACGACATTCCAGCACTGCATGATCTGATCTTCGAGATCGAATCGATCAAAGACTTTCATGATTTAGTTCCATGTGAGTAGTAATGAAACTAGATTCTACTCTCAGATCATGTAAGTGTCAAGGGAAATCTAGAACATTACCAATACTTGAACCAATTGGAAGATACCTGTATTGTGGGAGGAGATGTATTTGCTGTTGTGGGCTTTGATATCTTTAGGTAATTGCCGTATAGATAGTTACCGGTAAAATACTTTCCGGCAAAGAAAGTAGGTTTACCGGTAACGGCAGGCTTAGAGTTGCTTAACATATTTCCGGAAAGATATCCACCATCGAGATATCTTCCGGAAAAGTAGTTCATCATGTTGTAGAATCAACCGAAACTGCTGTACGATCACCTGTAGTGGTATTGATAGTACCTGTGACTCTGATTTTACCACTCGAAACAGCGGAACGGAAGATTTCGCTTCCAGTACCAGTACCAGAACGAACACCTAGAAGTACAGCAGCAATAAGACGTAGTGCACCTCTATGTGTGAGTCCAGTTTCAATACCGTTTGTGGTATCCATAACAGCAGCCTCCACAACAGCCGCGGTCAGTGTCGAAACACCGTATGCAGTCAAAGCAGTGGTAACTGAAGCTTGTGATTGTGCTTGTGTCAGTGTAGATGTTCCATACGAAATCAACGCTCCAGATGCGGCACTCGAAACTTGTGCTTGTGTTAGCGTAGAAGTTCCATATGCAACCAATGCTGAGTTGGCAGCGGATTGCGATTGAGCTTGTGTTAGCGTAGATGTTCCGTATGAGGATAGAGCCGAAGTGACAGTAGCTGCAATCTGCGTATTAGATAGACCGTAGATTCCCAAAGGAAATAATCCATATACTGATGTAGTGTCTAGAGTTCCTACTGTGTTGGCATCAACTATAGCGGTTCTAGTATTACCTACGTATTGGGTGATAACGCGAGTTTGTCCTGCGCCAGCACCTGCTAGGATAACGATACGCGATCCTTGGTAGATGTTGTCTGTAGTGGATGCATTAATATCAAGTACGATTGAGTTATTGCTTCCCGACTGAATCGTTCTTGATCTGGTAGCTCCTGGAGGTAAAGTGGAGATAACAAACAGCTGGTCGGTGACGTTTGCTCTATCGACCGTTTGAACAACAATCTCATCAGATGCCATCTCGGTAGCTGAAAGTGTCCAATTGTAGACATATTGTCCTGAAACTAATGTAGGAAGCGTATTGATGTTTCCTAAGGTAGTTCCATTCTGAATAACTTTGACCGTTCCTGCTGTTGCGGTCCAAGTATTAGCATAATTTGTTGTGTTAGCACCAATTACGGGTGCCCGAAATGTGTATGCGGTTCCATATGGAGACCATGTAGGAGATGGCATGTTGTTTCCTTTTTAATTGGTGTATTGTTTCTATTATTTAGTAACCTGATCGTCCTATCTTAGTAATCAAGAAATTCCTCTGAAAATTCCACGAAATATACCTCTACTAAGAGATTCATTTAAAATATTAGCTACGGTAGGAGACACAGGTATTGAACCTGTCAACCCAGCATCAAACGCGGTGATTCCTGGAGTAGCCAATCCGTTTCCGGCCATTAAAAATCCTGAAAATCCTCCACTGATTGGTGATGCATCATTATAAGACGCAACGAAAGATAGGGTACCGACAGGACCTGCGTATATGTTTACAGTCGATCCTACTTTTTCAATTTTCAGTTCAGTATTTGTAAAATTACTATTAAGCCCATTTGGTAATGCGTAAGTGGAAATAAATGAGTTGTTGCGCCTAAATTGTCCAGTAGTTCCACCAACCGAAAACCAATATCCATTATTAGATGTTCCATCGGATGAACAAATGATAGCGCGATATTCTCCGCCACTTCCTACGGATTGTGATGCTACGGATTTTACAGTAGCATATGTCGACCCGGATAGGTTTAAATATGCCGTCTTTATAGCATAAGCGTTAAGGTTATCTGCTCTCAGTACTGATGATTGAACTTGAAGAGTTGCTGCATCACCTGCCCATGCTGTGCTAATTGAACTGAGCGTTGTATTATTGGATTGATTAAAGGTCCAAAAGGTATTGGAAGATGGCTCAGTAAGCCTAGGACCAAGCTCTGGAGGATAACGAAGCCAGAAAACTTTAATACTAAGATCGCCGAACTGTTGAGTTGTGTAAACTTTGAGAGTTGCCGATGTTGGTCTAGTTGAAGGAGGAGGAACATCTAGAATCCATCGTGACCAATTTGCGGAGGTGCCGAGATCAGGACCAACATATTGTTCACTTCCATTCGCAGATCCTCCAAATGAACCATAGTTGATTCCGGTTTCATTAGTTATTGACTGATCCGCACCACCATCGTAACTGATTTTTGGACGTTTCGTCGAATCGCTATAGGTGTTGCCTGCAAACAATTGATTAATTCCCGAGCCTGTTGCTCCAATGATTACGGCACTTAGATGGTCCGGATTATCATAAATTGCTTGAAATAATGTTGTTACGTCAAGCGAAACTAATTTAACTGTATCAGTATCCGTTACGGTTTGAGTAGCCCATGCAGATGATCCGTTAGGGTAACCGGTAGAATCCCACCAACTTCCCCCGTAGATATTATTGGCACTTGGATCTATCCAAGTAATATTATTTGCATAGGAAAATTGTGATCGGGTAATATCACCGATAGTGATTAATGGTCTAGGATATTCGGCGCCTCCTATACTTGGAGTTGCCCCATTGCGAGAAGTTCCTAAAATATCTAGACCGCCAGTGTAGGTTGCGTCTGGTATACCCGCTTTGACTAGATCAGCATTGTATTTAAGACGAAAGTCCTCGGAACCTGATGTTAGTGAGACGAATTGATTAGCTGCTGTTTTGCTAACAATATTTCCAGTGCCTGTCCATCCAAATGATGCAAGGTCTGTGGCATTATATGTGCTGTTGGTCGCATCGAGCTTGCTGTTTATGTCCTGTCTAATACTAGCAAAACCAAAAAACGTACAGTTTTTAATTATTTGTCCGGTGGCTGCATAATTGCCTATGTTTATGGCAGTTGCTGATGAACCAGTTCCAATAATATGACAGTTTCTCAAATAACAAGCGGTTCCCGGACCAAATTGATTAGCTAAAGAATTTGAAGTAGGCATGTACAACAAGCAATTAACTGCACTGCAACAACCATAAAACATTACATTTGAATATTTTACGATGCAAGAATCGAGTATAAATTGACCATTTGACCAATATGAAAAATACGATGATCCAGTTCCGATAAATTGAATGCCAGTTATAACTAGCTTTTGACCATTGGCTACTGTGTTTGAAGTAAACACACCTAACGCATTTGCTGAGGTGGATACCGCAACTCCATTGGCGTTGTTATAACGCAAGGCATTAGTTAACTTGTTTACATTGTCCCTAAACGACAATCCAGGTGCCGCGGTCAACCATAAATATCTTGTTGAGTCGCAAATTGTAGTAACCGATATGTCTGACGTAATAGACCATTCGCCGTTGGTACCACCACCTTCAGGATACAGAACTCCTTTCCAAACAACATCGGCCGCCACCAAACCACTTGGATAAGTTGTGTTAGCTCCGGCAAGCCATGCGGAAATGCTTGGGTAGTCTCGACCAGACCCAATCGTTTTAGTTATAATTGTTGCCATTATTCAATCAACTCCTGACTATAAACGCCGTGAACCGGCGAACCCATTTCTGGTTTCTTAAATTCGCAATCCCAATAACCTTCTTCGCTGAGAATTTCAATTTCATGAAACAATCCAGCAAAAACTACAAACCTGCAAGGACCTTTGTATACCGACTCTTTAATAATTTCTCCATCTTTATGATGACGGTATTTAACTGACAGTATCGTACCTTCGTGTACATAGCTATCATGATCAATCCAATGTCTATGACCTCGATAAACAAACCCTTTATCAAAAGGTCCGTGACATCGAACAAATACATCACCTTGATCAACTTCCTTCATAGTCATAGATTGGTCGCGTTAGTGATTTGAAAGACATGAACAGCTTTTCCCACAAGCGGAAGAGGATAGGGATTATCGGACCAAACATTGCTAACAATATAAAGCCGACTGGTCGATTGGTCGTAAGTGCATACCACAGTGTCTTCTGCCAAACCGGTGTATCTTGTATAGCTAGGAAGTCGGATACTCCAAGACGCTCTTGGTTTGATAGTGCTATAAGTTAAAGATCCGCTAACAACTGCGGCGAGATCCGTTGCACTATACGCCCAAAAACGTATTCCGCTGCCGTTAGGACTAAAGCCTGTCAGTGGGCCGGGACCATCAAATGCCGGATAGGTAAAATCATAAATACGTTTTAGTGAGCTATTGCCCATCAATCCTTTGATTCCGTATTCATAAAAACACCCGCCCCCCCCGCCAACAAATACCAAACTGTCCGTCCCGTTAGGCCAAAACATTCCTGAACATCCTGTACCGCCATGCCAAATTGGAGAAAATGCATCAGGTATTGCCGAATTGGGGTCAAGTTGACCAGGGTCATATCTGGACAATTGGTTACCAGAAACGTAAGGAATAAGTTTATAAGTTGTTGATGACGTTGGGTTGGTTGTCCAATTATAAAATCCTATGTCTACAGTGGCTACTTTAGTAACACCGTTGTAAGCGGTTATTTTCAAAGCCGCTGGAGATGCGCTTGGCGCATAAACCCAAAAGTTTTTATAATAATCGGTTGTTCCGTTAGCTGAAAGTGCTAATTGAATCGTATTAGCCGATCCGCCTTGTGCAGTTCCAGTTTCAATTTTTGCAATAGCAGCCGATATATTTGCTGAATTAAAACAAATTGCAGCGGGGCCATCTGATGCAGATCCCACAGTGGAAATATTACCGTTTCCAGCAATAATGTCGCCGCCCAAAGCAGTTTGCCACGCAGCGGGTACTTTTGTCATAAACCCTGCATTTGCTCTTGGGAGTAATTGGCCCCTCACCGGATCAATAACAGTAAATGGACCCTCTACAGAAGTAACTGTGACGTTTGCATTCCTACGCCAAAAATAACCGCTTGGTACCTGCGTATAAGTTCCAACTTGAGTAACTAAAGAATTAGCGGAGCCATAAACATTAAATAATCCATTTGACCTCCAGTCTGTTCCTGAAGGCAATCCTGTCGTTGTGTAGTTTCCACCACTTACTAAAGTAGCCTGTCCACCATATACATCTGAACTAGACCTTTTTACCTCGGCTACCGGTAACGAAGAAAAATTGTTAGACGAACTTAGTGATGTTGGAATAGATAGCTCAGCCATTCCAGTCCATTCGACGCCATTACCAAATTGTTGTAAATAGCTTACTGATAATGATGAATTGCCACTTACACTATAAGATGCAGGAATTAGTCCCATGCAAGTTACACCGTATTTTGTTTCTGATCCAGCAATACTTGATGGTAAAGCAAAAGAGCCAAGATATGAAAGATTATCTTGAAATACTAACGTACTACTTGGAGCTGATCCCGTAACAGTAACCGGATCGCTGATTGTTGTAGTAGTGCTGGTTGGGCCTTCATATGTTTTACCATCATTTGAACTACTGATCTTCCAAACAGTTTCTTTAACAGTCAGGTTTTTCCCAATATCCGCAGCTTGTGCGGTATACATGGTATGTACTGCATTAGAAATAGCAACTCCGTCTCGATACCACTGAAAGTCACGTTGCAATGGATAATCAATCACTAACTTCCAAGCCGTTCCAACGGCCGGCGCTGTATCCCAGCTAACCGTTGCTCGTTTTGTTGTTTGATCATAAGAAGTAACATTCCAATTATATTGGGGAGCGACTGTTCTTCCTGTCGTCAACCAATGGCCAATATAGGAATTGGCCGAACTTGAGGCAGACGCGCCAAGATATATCGTTGAGCCAACAACGTCCCCCACACCAACTGTTCCAGTCAATACAAAAGGAGGTTCATTTACATACGTTCCGACGGTTGTCGAAAGGATCGATCCTACGTTAACACTAGGCATTATGCTGCTCTCCAAACATTAATACTCGGCGCACTAATTAATACAGGTCCGGTTGAAGGACTTACCGTCAGTGCCAGCGTTGTGTTTGCGTTGCCGGAACTGTTAGAAGCCTTGAACGTAATCTGGCTTGACGTAGTATTTAGTGTCGGCGTTCCCGATAGTAGCCCACTTGAGCTAAATGTCATGCCACTAGGTAATGTTCCTGATAGGATAGACCATGTGATTGGAGGCACCCCGGCAGCGATAAACTGGGTATTGGCATATGCGGTGCCTGTCGAGCCATCAGTAAGATAGGTTGGAGAAAGAATGATCGGATATGAAGTAGGAACAGATTCTCCAGGATAACGCAACCAGAATATGCTGTTAGTTACTGGACCACTGTATTGTCTTAATTTATAAATCTTCAATGTTGCAGAAGTAGGTCGTGTCAATGGAACAGGAAGATTGAGAATAATTCGTCCGCCGGAGCTTGAGCCTGACCCTAAATCTCCATATACGTTCCATGAGGCTGAAGTCGGCGCTCCTCCAAATCCAGATAAATTCAGTCCAGTATCACTAATCACATATTGATCAGCACCACCATCATAGCTGACTCTTGGACGATGCGTTGAATCGGTGTCTTCCGACAATGCCCATGATGATCCAGGCGCGGGACCTGATCCGCAGATAATAATAGCACTCAATTTATATGGATTATCATAAATTGCTTGCATCAATGAAGTAATGTCTACTGTAAATAATGTAGCCTCGGAAGGATCCGTTATTGTTGCCCATGGAGTTGTTCCGTTTGCTGTACCAGTAGCATCCCACCAGTCACCCCCATTGACGTTCCAAGCTTTGTTTGTGTCGAAATACGGCGTGCTAATGTTTGCTATATTGATTACTGGTCTTATACTCTGTACAGCAAAGCTAAATGTTGCATTAGCGTCTGGTGCATTACCATTAGAGCAATTGAACGTCAAATTAATACCGGTATTTACATCAGTCAATAAAGGTGTTCCACTAATGGTTCCGGCTGAAGAAATTGTCATCCATGCAGGCTTATTGCCGCTAGTGAGAGTCCAGGTAAAGGCGTTGGGTGCACCGAGTGCTTTTAACTGAAAATTGTATGGCTGAAGTGCCGTTGCATTAGTCAATGTAGTCGTAAGAATTCTTGGATATGATGTTACCACAGGTCGAGCAGTCATAGCCCAACCTGGTTGAAAAGGAAAATAAGTTCCTCCGAAAGCATCAGGACCTAAACGTACATCATTGAAATTTGTTTTATACCAAGTCCAAGTTGTGTTTGCTCCGGGCAATTGTCCTTGATCATTGAGTATTGAAAATGCAGCCGCTGTAACATTAGGAGACGATCCATGGCTTTCCCATGTACTTAGTGCGCGAGCCTGTGTCGATCCTGCGGCCAATGCAGTATAATAATCAGAAGTGGCTGGCTTCATACCTGGAATATAAGTTTGATTATTATAAACACTAAGAACATCTTGCCAACTATTAAACCAAGAAGTCCTGGTTCGAGGATCATCCGTTGAGGTTACACGAATCGTACCTCGTTGTAGAGGTGCTGGATGTGATGCGACTATCCAAGCAGTTGCTGGATCTTTAATAGCCTCGGTAAAATAATACGAATACCAACTTATCAAGTTATCGGTTGCGAATCCAAGGTCTTTCGCATATGCCATGGCCAATACGAAATATCCTTGTTGAAAGGTGGCGGCTTGAGAACCGACCGTAACACTTCCATTGAAGTCGGAAACATATCCTGTGTAGTAATCATATCCATAACCATAGTTAGCGGAATCATTAAGGTTATCACCATAGTGAAGAGGATCAACATCAACGCCGTTAAGAGGTGTTCCATAGAAACCTATTCTACCGGTTGTCTGTCCCCAAGCATAGTCAGCATCGAATTGAGTATCCGTAAACGTTCTAGGGGAAATCTTCCTTATACCTTCATTTACGGTAATACCACTCTTCACCAGGTATGTAAAGTAAT
>Ga0209188_1000163_pt1 | contig 74467 bp, 63 predicted proteins | sample C_130625_EF_Meta_FD_187307 | JGI IMG/M metagenome (GOLD analysis project Ga0209188, IMG submission 187307) | Freshwater microbial communities from Lake Croche, Canada to study carbon cycling - C_130625_EF_MetaG (SPAdes) (version 2) | ecosystem: Environmental > Aquatic > Freshwater > Lake...
AAGCTCTAAATTATTAATGTGAAGATGTTCTTTTATGAGGAATTAAAATTTATCTAATCTTGATTTTTTAAGTACACTACGAAAAAATATATTTTCTACAAAAAAACTTAAGCCCAATACACCACTCAGGGTGCGTAAATTACGCATAGAATAAATAACCTCTGTAAGAGAACTTGCAGATTTTTCTGTGACACTAAGTAGAATCAATGCGCTGATAATCGCAAATATTGGTTGCACAAGAAAACAAAGATGAAACACCAAAAAAACATCCGTAGTATGGAGTAAGCCCCAATTAATAAAATATCCTCCCAAGATAGGAGCTAGTGCAGCAATCAAGGAGGTAACTGCTAAATTAAATCCTATAGCTAAATCTTTTGCTTCCGCAGGAATTAACTTTAGCAAAAGGGTGAATTGGCCTAATAAAAATCCTGCACTGGCGATTCCTCCAAACGTCCACATAGGATAAAGTAACCATCGATTATGTGGCTCAAGAATACACCACAAAAAGTTTTGTAGTTGCCACAAAACAAGTGAAAAAACCATGACAGATTTATTTCCATGTCGATCAATCAGTAGTCCCCAGGCAGGTAGCGATAATACACCTCCCAATTGAGTGAGTGTATTTACAAGTCCTAAATCCCATCCCGATAAATTGAGGTGTTCAGTCATGAACACCTGATAGAATGGGCCAAAACAATAGGCTGCAAAAAAGAATACGACACCTGAGAATGTAAAAATAAGAAATGAATGCGATTTTTTAAGCAGTGATACTTGAATTGAAAAGTTTGGTTCCTGAACAACAGTGTTTTTATGTGTCTGTAAGGGAGTAGCTATTTGTAATCCAATCGAAATAAATCGAAAAAATACTGAGCCAAAAATAATGACCTGAAATATCTCAACAGAATAATCCCACTTATAGAGTAAAAAACCCATAAGAAGCATGAAAACTAGCGTTGCTATTTGGCCTAATGCATTTCTAAAACCAAAATATTTTCCACGAATTGCTGTGGGAAACCAATCCTGAATCCATGAATTCCATGTTACCGAGCATATAGCCCAAAAAAAGCTAGAAATTAAAAACCATGTACATAACCATTTACCTGCGGCGTTGGGATCATGCCTAGGAATATAAGGGAGCATAAACCCAAGCCATATCCAAGTAAGCAAATTAAGAACGGCGAAAACAATTGTAATACCCTTGGAGGATTTTAACTTTGAAATGAACGGGAGTGCTGCAAGTTGTAAAAAATTAGCTAAAAAAGGAAGCGAAGAAAACAAACCTATCATTGGGTTTGAAAGTGGATAAACCTTTGTAACCAATGCAGTTACAAATAAATTTACCGGCATAGCTAGCGTGACAAGAGGTTTTGCGATCAAACACTCCCATGTCGTTAAATGAAGACTTTTATAGAGGTCAGCTTTTCGATTTAGCACCTGCTGTCTTAAAGAGATTTGAGAGCTAATTTCTGGACCCATGTAGATTTGCTTAAAATTTAAACTTAAGGCAGTATTAAGCGCACTATAAATCTCTTAGGGAAGCTCTTGTGGTCCAAAATCATGCGAACTTTCACTCTCAGGAAACAGTTAATATTAATTTACATGAACTTAAGCCTTGCGTCCGCCTTCTCTACCCTGCTTATTTCTCCCTTTTGCTCATGAAAGCGACGATCAAAACACAAGGCCAGCAGTTCACAGTTTCCGAAGGAGACATCCTTATCGTAAACCGCTACCCTAATACGGAAGCGGGTTCGACTGTGACCATCACTGATGTTCTCGCCGCAGGCGAAGGAGCAAATTTCAGAATCGGTACTCCGAAACTGACAGGAGTCAGCGTAAATGCTGAAATTCTGGAAAATAAACGGGGTGACAAAGTCATCGTGTTCAAGAAGAAGAAGCGTAAAGGCCACGAGCGTAAGCAAGGCCATCGCCAAGAACTTTCTGTTATCAAGATTCAATCTATCAAGGCTTAAGGAGACTATTCGTCATGGCACATAAGAAAGGTCAGGGAACATCTACTAACGGACGCGAGAGTCACTCAAAGCGTCTCGGAATTAAAATGTTTGGCGGAGAACAAGTGATTTCCGGCAATATCATCGTTCGCCAACGCGGCACTAAAATGCACCCTGGTAAGAATGTTGGCGTAGGTCGTGACTGGACATTATTCGCTCTTAAAGATGGCGTTGTTAAATTTGACAAGGTTCATCGTAAAGTTTCAGTCGTTACGTCTTAATAATAACTACTACATTTAATTTTTCTAAACCTAGGTGTACAACCTAGGTTTTTTTGTGCCTTAATTAAACACTTCAGCCTAACTACACAGATATTGCTGCAGATCGACCTCAAGCAAGATCTGCTTGTGCAGCTAGCACTAATGCTTTGAGTCCAGCTTCTGCGTCTAAAAGATCTCTTGCTTGAACCATAAGTCTTAATTTTGGCTCAGTACCCGAAAAACGAACGAGAACCAAACCGTCCTCTCCTAATTTAGTCTCTAGCTCGATAATACAACTTTGTAATCGTTTAAGCTCTATTATTGGTTTTTTTTCTTTAACTGGAATCGTTAAATATGCGTGAGGAACTCGGGGCATTATACGGCGAAGTTCCGAAAGTTTTTTGCCCGTTTTTTGCATCACCTTTATCACCTGTAAAGCTGCAGCCGCTCCATCTCCAGTAGGACTAACTGCTGGTGATATAATATGACCTGAAGATTCTCCTCCTAGATTCGAGCCAACTCTCACCATAGCTTCAGCAACATGACGATCTCCGACAGCAGTTCTTAGAACGTGTCCCCCTGCTTTTTTAATAGCAAAATCGAGACCTAAATTACTGTGAACAGTTGTTATGAGAGTTTTTGAGTGAAGTAAATTATCAGCAAGTAGATCAGTTGCTAGTATAGCCAGAATTTCATCTCCATCTAAATTATGCCCTAATTCGTCACAAAGAATACATCGGTCACCATCCCCATCATGAGCTATTCCAAGCCTAGAGCCAGTCGCTACAACTTGTTGCATAAGTGTCTGCGGGTACTCACTACCGCACTCTAAATTGATATTTGCGCCATTAGGCTTATCACCAAGACCAAAGACCTCTGCCTGAAGTTCTCGCAGCACGCAAGGAGTAGTCTGCCATGTAGCACCGTGAGCGGTATCAATAGATATCTTCCATCCTTTCAAACCTAAAGGTAAAAGAGCTTTTAAGGCATCAAAATATGCCTGCGATAATAGCGTAGACTGAAGGCAATAATCAAAAGTCTGTGGAGTATTAAACGCTGGTTTAGCACTAGATCTATTCAGTAAATCAGAAAGTAATAGCTCCAATTCTTTCTCCTCCAATTCGGAGAGTTTTCTACCCCCCATCCCTAAACACTTAAATCCATTATCCGATGCTGGATTATGGGATGCAGTTACCATGATTCCAAAAGAGCTGTTTTTTTCGCGCAAAATACGTGCTAAAAAAGGTGTAGGCACTACACCTAAATCTTCACATGTTAAGCCCTCTTCATTTAAACCTTTAATAAGTGCTTGAATAAGCATTACGCCAGATCTGCGTGTATCACGTCCTAAAATAATTGCTTGCTTTACCAATTGCTTACTCGAAAGCAATTTGCCTACAGCTTGACCTAATCGATACGCAAACAATTCATTGATCAATTCTCCACCGTAAGGACCACGAATTCCATCAGTACCAAAAAAAAGCCGGTTCATAGCGAAGCAAAGAAATCTCGTGTTGATACAATTTTTTCTTTTACAGCACCGCCAAGTAAAAGCTCTTTTGCAAAGGTAAAACCCTCTTTAGGTTCTGCCGTTTTACCAACAATCCAAAGACCTAAAGAGGCATTCAAAGCTATAGTATCAACAAGACCCTCAGGTGCTTTACCAGCCAACAAAGCATCTACAAGTGTTAGATTTGTCTTTAGGTCAGAACCTTTCAATTCTTCAAAATCTGATTTTTTTAAATCAAAGGTATGGGCATCCCATATCGCGTTTAATTCTTTAAGGCGACCAACCCCCTTAACGTGATTAGTGGACGCAGTCGTTAATTCATCAGTACCCTGCCCGTCCTTAAGCGCACCATGAACAACTAGCCCAGCGCTCATTCCCAGAGCATTTAAAGCCTCAGACAACTTATCGACCCAAGATAATGCATAGACACCAAGCATAATGTGGGCAGGACGTCCTGGATTAATCAAAGGTCCAAGAATATTAAAAATTGTACGCTGCCCTTGAGTTGCAAGGAATTTACGCACAGGGACTATATGCTTGAAAGCTGGGTTAAACTGCGGGGCGAAGAAAAAGGCATAACCTAATTCTTTAAGCGCTTTATTTAAATGATCGTTCGAGGCATCTAGTTTAAATCCTAAAGCACCTATTAAATCAGCGCTACCACACTTAGATGTAATTCCACGATTTCCATGCTTCATCACAGGCACTCCTGCAGACGCTAATACAAGCACAACTAAAGAGGATATATTAAAGCCACCTGCATGGTCGCCACCCGTGCCAACGATATCGATAGCGTGAGCTGAAAAAGCTGAAACGTGAGGGTCTATTGCTCGAGCTCTAAATTCTTTTGCGAAATAAGTAACTTCTTCGGCGGTCTCACCCTTTCTTGAAAGGGCAGTGAGAAAATTTGCCTTAGGTTGATCATCTCCAGGGGACTCAAGGACAAGCGCAGCTTGGGCAACATCCTCTACACCAAGGGAAATACCTTGGTTAAGTCTCGTGGTGAGCGCGTCTAGGCTTAACATGAACCATTAACCTGATGCCCCAACAAGGCTTGTCGCAATTTCATTTTTAAGCTATTTTTTATTCGTTTTAGATTCTTTCCTAAATTAACTCTTATAGTCCTCTCAAATCTATCTCTTGACGAGAGGCATTTAGACCTGTACGTATTACCCTTTAAATCGATCTGCTACCACTTTTAACTCAGGTAGCTTGATCACCTACATCCCTCGCTACCATGGCAAATCCGAAACGCAAGCAGTCCAAACGTCGCAGTGCTAACCGCCGTGCTGCCAACGCTTTCCAAGCTCCACAGTTCGCTACCGATAAATCGGATGGCTCACTTTTTAGACCTCATCGTGTCAATCCAAAGACAGGAATGTACCGTGGTCGTCAGGTCCTTAATATCGAAACCTGATTTAGCCCTACTTGGCTGAATCTATAAGCAATGACTTCCGGAACCTCCGGACGGATTGCAGTTGATATGATGGGGGGCGATCTAGGCCCCTCTGAAATTGTTGCTGCAGTATCCCTTGCCCTCAAGGCAAAACCCACGCTCAACCCCCTAATTCTTGTAGGTGATCAAACTGTTTTAAAACCGCTGCTCGACGCAGCGGGAATTACGCTTGGAGAGCGTGTATCACTTTTCCACGCAAGTGAAGTAATAACAATGGAGGACAAGCCGCTTGTAGGTTTGAAACAAAAAAAAGATGCTTCCATGGTCAGAGCTATTGAGCTTGTAAAATCAGGTGATGCAGCATGCGTTGTAAGTTGTGGAAACACAGGTGCATTAATGGCAGGTGGCACTTTAAAGTTAAGAACCTTAGAGGGCGTTTCTAGGCCTGCACTCGCGGCTATAGTGCCACGTAAGGGAGGCCATTTTATCTTGGTAGACGCCGGTGCAAACCCTGAGGCTAAAGCTGAGCACTTGGTTCATAATGCTATTTTAGCCAGTCATTTTTGTAAAGTCATGCTAGGAATACCTTCTCCGCGCGTAGGCTTACTCACTATAGGCACAGAGGAGGGCAAAGGAAACAGCCTAGTCTCAGAGACTAATTTGATGCTTAAAAAGATAGGTAATATCATTAACTATTCTGGGCCTATAGAGGGATTCCATATCTTTGCTGAACATGTGGATGTAGTCGTATGTGATGGTTTTGTAGGAAATGTTATGCTTAAAAGCTGGGAATCTTTAGTTCATTTCTTCACCGATGTTTTAAAAGAAGAGATAAAAGTGAATCCGTTACGCATGATTGGAGCTTTTCTGTCTAAAGGTGCATTTAAAGCGATGAAAAATCGTATAAGTCCTGACCGCTATGCAGGAGCTCCCTTATTAGGTTTAAACGGTAATATTTTTAAAGCACATGGTTCATCTAATCGCCTTGCGATTCGTAGCGCAATTTTTGCGGCTTCTCAAATTGTAGAGGCTGACATGAACCATCTTGCTTCAGCTGACATTGAACGGGCAAACTTAGCTATGACCCAAGCCTAAGAATTTAAATTCTCTTGCTTGCCCCACTCATGTCCACTCTTTCAACACTCATTCTAGGAACAGGTTCATACGCTCCAAAACGTATCCTATCGAATGAAGAACTTTCCAAAACTGTAGATACTACGGACGAGTGGATTTTCACCCGAAGCGGAATTCGTGAGCGCAGAATTGCAGGCCCAACAGAATCCGTTTCTGACATGGGTACACAGGCTGGCCTTAGAGCAATTGAAGACGCAGGAATCCATGCCTCTGACATAGACCTCGTGATTGTTGCAACAGTTACCCCGGATGCCCCAATGCCAGCCGTGGCATGTCACATTCAACATAACCTATCTATACCCTCTCACGCTGCCTGTTTTGATCTAAATGCAGCATGTTCAGGTTTTATTTACGCACTCGATACGGCTTGCGCAATGATTTCGTCTGGACGTTACAAAAAAGCCCTTGTTATTGGAGCGGAAAAGATGTCCTCAGTGGTCGATTGGAAAGATCGTACTACGTGTGTACTTTTCGGGGACGGTGCAGGAGCATGCGTCGTTGGCGCTTCACTTGAGCCAAACATTGGTCTCATTGGTACTAAACTAGGTTCCTTCGGTGGATCAGCGGACCTCTTATTCATACCAGGGGGTGGATCCAGCAAACCCGCAACCTCTACTACGATTGCTTCTGGTGACCATTTTATTAAGATGAAAGGTAAGGAGGTCTTTAAATTAGCCGTTCGAGTTATGGACGAGGCAGCTCGAGATATCTTGGAACAACATGGTTATAAAGCGGATCAGATATCTTTAGTGATACCCCATCAGGCCAATCTTCGTATTATTGAGTCTATTTCTCAGTACCTAAAACTGCCAATGGACCGTTTTTTCATTAATGTAGACCGGTATGGAAACACTTCAGCAGCATCTATTGGCATTGCCTTGGATGAGGCAAGGAAGGCCGGTAAGGTCAAAAAAGGAGACTTAATGCTTCTTGTAGCCTTCGGGGCGGGCTTGACCTATGGTAGCGCCCTGATTCGCTGGTAACTACGTCATGCTTCTTTTGAACGCCCGCTCCTCGCGCCCTCTCCTTTTCATTCTAGCTTTAGTCACCTGTTTTACAGGTGTCTTAAAAGCTGACTTAACATGGACACCCCAATCCGGGTGGCACATCGAAGGGGGCATGCTTTCAGGTCTCACGGGAACAGAGGGCACAGATGCTTTGAATTTGATGAACAAAGCGCGCCAGTCTGAAGAAAATAAAAGTTATGGTTCAGCAATAAGAACTTACACAAAAGTAACGGACAAGTTTCCAACTTCTATTTATGCACCAGAGGCATTTTACCGTATAGCACAAATTCGTTTACTCCAAAATAATTTATATAAAGCATTTGATGCTTACCAAGCTATTCTCTCCCGTTACCCTAACGTAAAACGCTTTAATTTTATTATTAGCGAAGAATATAAAATCGCTAGCGCAGTACTCGATGGCGCACGTACTCGTTTATGGTTTGGCATACCAGGATTCTCAAATCGTGAACGCGGTATCGGATTTTTCGAACAAATTGTTCAAAATGCACCCTACAGCGATTATGCTCCACTTGCCTTAATGAATGTAGCTCGTGGTCATGAGTTTCTTGGTAATACCGATGAAGCAGTTGACGCATTAGATCGTTTAATTAACAGCTACGGTTCAAGTGTACTTGCTCCTGATGCTTATTTGCGCTTAGCAAAACTACATTCCCAATTAGTAGAAGGTGCGTTCTACGACCAAGGTGAAACAAAGCAATCAATCACTTACAGTGAAGATTTCATGCTTCTATTCCCCAGTGACGCTAAGATTGCTGAAGCAGCTAAAAATTTAGATACTATGAAAAAGATGTTAGCTGAAAGTAAGGTTAAGATCGGCGACTTCTATTTTTTGAAACGAGATAATTATACAGCTGCTCGTGTATTTTATAATGAGGCAATAACCTCTTATCCAGATTCAGAAGTTGCAAAACTAGCACGTGCAAAGCTAGTTCAAGTTGAAGCTAAGGCATCCAAATTAGGTAAACCTGAGACGCTGCCTGCTAAGAAGAAATTCTTCTACTTTTTTTAATCGCATATGAAAGCCCTAGTCTTAGCTACGGGCCTTCTCATGCTGGCCCTCTGTCTAAATTCGGGATGTGCCCATTACACTTTGGGTACTGAAGGAAAGCTAACGTTTACTACTCTCTTCATAGAGCCTGTAAGCAACAAGTCCGCTTTAACTCAATCGCAAGAAATTATAAGCCAGCAATTACGAAGTTCTTTTGAAAAAGATGGCCGTGTTACATTAGTTAATTCACCCCAACTAGCAGATGCTACGTTGACCGTAACGCTTACTAATTTCCGCCGAGATATATCAGCAGTAAGAGAATCCGATACAGGACTGGCGAGTAAATTTAGCCTTACTTTAGAGTGTGTATGTGCACTATCTGACAACAAGACGCATTCTGTTTTATTTCAAAACCGTTCTGTTTCTGTAGAAGCCTCCTCATTTAGCGATAATGGAATTCCAGCGATTACAGGTCCAGGTAACCAGCAGCAATCTGAATACAACACAGTACCCATACTTGCTAGAGAACTTGCCGACAAAGTGAGCCACCTAGTACTTGATGTCTGGTAAGTATTATTCTACGCGTTTAAAAAAAGCCCTATGCACACGCCTATACTAGCTCCCTCATTACTAGCAGGTGATCATGCAAATCTTGGTGCAAGTGCTGCTTTTGTTTCCAACCTAGGAATCCCTTGGTTACATTTAGATATTATGGACGGTCACTTTGTACCCAATTTGACGTTCGGACCTGAGACGATTGCAGCGTTAAGAAAGACCGGCTCGAAACTTTTTTTTGATACCCACCTAATGCTTTCGGAGCCTCATCGCTACTGCGAGGCGTTTGCAAAAGCGGGATCTAATCAAATATCAATTCATATTGAACCTCAGTATGACCATTTAAAAACACTTAAAGAAATCAGAGCAATGGGCTGTAAGTGTGGTATAGTGCTTAATCCAGCTACTGAAGCTCAGTCTATCTTTCATCTACTTGATCATGTAGATCTTGTTTTAGTAATGACTGTTCAACCTGGTTTTGGTGGCCAAGCATTTAGAAAAGATATGATTCCTAAAATATCTATTTTGAATGAAGAGAGGAAAAAAAGAAATCTATCCTATAGACTCCAAGTAGATGGAGGAATTGACACTGTAAACGCCAAAGAGTGCCACAGTGCGGGTACAGACACCTTTGTAATTGGAACTGCATTTTATAAAGCTAAAGACCCTGCGTTTGTTGCTGCGACAATAGCAGGATTATAGTCGCAATAATCTACCCTCACCCTAGAGGAAAACGAGTTGCCTCAAACACCTTACTTTGTCTCGATTCATACTAACATTACATGCCAGCTAAATCTATAAAGCAAAAGTTTCTACACCCTGATCTAGAAAGCGTCCTTTTTACGGAAGCCCAGATCAAAGAACGTGTTAAAGGACTGGGTAAAGAACTCAAGGCAAGCTATGGAGATTCAGAATTTACCATAATTTCCCTAATCAATGGCGCTATTCTTTTTACCGCGGATTTGATGCGTGAAATTGATAATCCTATACGTTTAGACTGTATTCGTATTTCGAGCTATGGTGAAAAAACAATTTCACAGGGAACGCCCCAAATCATGCATAGCATGACATTGGATATCTCAAAACGTCATGTACTCTTAATTGATGATATTTTAGATACAGGAAAAACAATTACTCTAGTCGACGGTCTGATCCGCAAACTAAAGCCAGCAAGTCTAAAAGTCTGTGTACTTCTCGATAAGCAAGGCAGACGTGAAGTACCCTACGAGGCAGATTTCGTAGGATTTAAAATACCAGATAAATTTGTTGTAGGTTACGGTCTAGACTTCGCAGAAAGATACCGCAATTTACCCTGTATAGGTGTACTAAAACCAGAATTACAAAATCCACCTGAATGGGTTTAGTTTATTTTCTTTTTGAGTTATAAAAAACAGGGGCTGAGGCGTCTTTACCACGCATTGCTTTTGCCTTAGGCCTAGCCCTCTTCTTTGCAATTTTAGAGAATTTACCAGATTTTAGAGCATCAATTTGATCACGCAGCAACGCTGCACGTTCGAATTCTAATTTTGCTGCAGCTTCTTGCATCTCTTCTTCAAGCTCTGCAATAACTCCAGCTACATCTTCTGGACTAGTCTCCTCCGTAGGCTCGTCGCTCTTCATTATGCCTGTACCGTCATAGATATGAAGACTCGATTGTGCCGTACGTTTTACGCTTTTAGGTGTAATATTATGCTGCAAGTTATAAGCAGCCTGTTTCTCGCGACGTTTGCTTGTGACTTCTATCGTGCGCTTAATCGACTCTGTCATTTTATCGGCATAAAAAATTACACGACCATTTTCATGCCTAGCTGCACGCCCAGAGGTTTGAATTAGACTTGTCTCACTACGCAAGAAACCCTCTTTGTCTGCATCTAATATAGCAACTAAAGCTACTTCGGGTAGATCAAGACCCTCTCGTAATAAATTGATACCCACTAAAACATCGAAGTTTCCTAATCTTAAATTACGTAATATTTCTACACGCTCAATCGCATCTATATCTGAATGTAAATACTCAACTTTTATATCGGATTCTCTGAGATAAGCTGTCACATCCTCTGAAAGCCGCTTGGTTAATGTTGTGACAAGAACACGCTCACCTGCGTGAGTCGCTTTTTTAATTTCACTAATCAAATCCTCAACCTGTCCTTTTGTAGATTTAACTGTAATCACAGGATCTAAAAGACCTGTAGGACGAATAACTTGTTCAGCAATAACAGAAGAATGCTGAAATTCAAACGGTCCTGGAGTAGCTGAAACATACAACGTTTGCTTAACGACGGAGCGGAACTCATCAAAACTTTGCGGTCTGTTATCAAGAGCCGAGGGAAGTCTAAATCCAAAATCGACTAAGGTCCTCTTACGTGCCTGATCGCCATTATACATACCACCAATTTGGGGTACACTCACATGACTTTCGTCAATCATCAAAAGGTAGTCCTTTGGAAAAAAATCTATTAAACAAGACGGCCTATCTCCAGTTTTACGACCAGACATATGAAGAGAATAATTTTCAATTCCGCTACAAAAACCCATCTCTTGTAGCATTTCTAAGTCATACTGTGTGCGCATACGTATGCGCTGAGCTTCTAGATAACGCCCATTTTTTTCAAAATATGCCACACGTTCTTCTAACTCTTGCTTTATACCACTAATGGCTGGAATGAGTCTCTCCTTTGTAGTCACGTATTGATTAGCAGGATATAAATCAAACTCTTGAAGTTCTCTCATAACGGTACCCGTCACTGCTTCAAATTCAGATATCTTATCAATTTCGTCTCCAAAAAATTCTACTCTTAATCCGTGTTCTAGGTATGCTGGCATAACATCCACCACATCTCCCCTAACGCGAAAACGACCGCGGTCTAACTCATAATCATTACGCTCATATACGTTTTCAACAAGGCGCTCTAAAAATTTATCACGGGCTAAAGAGGAGCCCCTCTTGAGCGTAATTCTCATTTGAGAAAAGTCCTCAGGAGATCCCAGTCCATAGATGCAAGAAACACTCGCGATTACAATGACATCCCTACGACTAACTAAAGCACTTGTCGTGGAAATTCTAAGTCGCTCAATTTCATCGTTAATTGCAGAATCTTTCTCTATGAACGTATCACTCGATGGTACATAAGCCTCTGGCTGATAGTAGTCATAATAACTTACAAAATATTCTACAGCATTATCCGGGAAAAAATTCTTAAATTCGGAATATAATTGAGCAGCAAGTGTCTTATTATGCGACATGATAAGTGTCGGTCTATCAAGTTGAGCAATTACATTTGCCATTGTAAACGTCTTACCAGATCCCGTAACTCCGAGTAAGGCTTGATGCTGATTTCCTGATTTTATCGATTTTACTAAAGCATCAATTGCTTCAGGTTGATCGCCTGTAGGTTTGTAATCGGACTTTAAATTGAAGAGCACTGGAGTAAAATTATTTAAACACGAGCTACTTTGCCTGATGCAATACCTTTAAGAAATAGAGCAGCAATACGTGAGCGAGTGACTAGGCTTGAAAGTATAATATATTCATTTTCGCTATGCAAATGGTCACCAACAGGTCCCAAACCATCTAAATTAGGAAGCCCAACAGCGGTCATAAAATTACCGTCACTTCCTCCACCTACGTGCTGCCAATCTATGTGCTCTCCGCACTCAAGAGCATATGCCTGCCAGTGTTTAAAAAGTAGTTCCTCTTGCAAGGTACTTTCTTTAGGTGGACGATTAAATCCTCCCTCAATACTTAGTCTAAACCCCTCTTTGGTATTAATATATTCTGAAATATCATTTAATTTTTTGCGCACACTTATCTCATCCGCTTTGTGCGTTATACGAATATTTACTAATGCTGACGCTATGTCAGGAACTACGTTCACTGCACCTCCCCCCACAATAGAGCCGACATTGACTAGGATTGACGGCATATCCTCAGCCAACTGATTTAAACGTGGAAGACATTCACATAGCGCTAAAATAGCATTACGCCCTTCAGTTAAATTACCTCCTGCATGTGCAGCTTTACCGTGCACGGTTAGTTTAAATAATCCTATTCCTTTGCGAGATTTCACTAAATCACCGTTAGCTCGCGCAGGTTCAAAAATTAATGCAAATTCAAACTGCTTAGATGCAGCTCTTGCTTCAATCAAAGTTCGACTAGCTACCGAGCCGGTCTCCTCATCAGGTGTTAAAAGTACCTCATAACCTAACTGTTGAGCATTAGCATCTTTTTCTAATTCTAAAAGTGCCGCTAACATTACTACGATACCACCCTTCATATCGGCTACACCGGGTCCATTTAACTGGTTATCCTGCTTCATAGTAACGTTTTGAAAAGGGTTTTTAGCATTATAAACCGTATCGTAATGGCCGCTAAGTAAAATCTGTCTGTGCGCTTTTGGCCTAACACGTACTGAGAGAGCTTTAGCTTTAGTCCCTCCAAGTTCTATTAGCTCAAGCTTTGCTCCTTTGATCTTAGAAAAAGCCTTACTCAAGGCCTTACACATAGCTGCAAGCCCCTTGATGTTGTCACTACCTGAATTTATCGAGGCCCAGCGAGTAAGCAAAGCCTGAAGTACCTTAAGATCCATTGCTATACATCATACAGGCTTAAGTTTAACGGCAAGGCTTCGCTAAAAGATCGGAAAATAAGTTGCCTCCACAGCCTTCTAATGAAGGCTTAAATAAACAAATGGAAGCTCCTCAAGCGAATAAAGGTAGGCAGATTTTCGCACGTAAGTCTATTCAAGGTCTTATTGCTGATTCGGACCTATCTGGCCATAAACTAAAAAAAAGCTTAGGCCCTTGGAGTCTGACTGCATTAGGAGTAGGAGGAATTATAGGGTCAGGAATTTTCGTTCTAACTGGTACTGCCGCAGCTGGAGAACACTTCGCTGTTCCCTCGTTACTGCATGCCCCCGTAATGGATCTAATTTTTAACTTTTTCCAACAAGGTCATTGGGTAACCAGTTTTGAACATGGAAGACCTGCCGCAGGACCCGCTATAGCAATCTCATTTATTCTCGTTGCTATTGCCTGTAGTTTTGCAGGCCTATGCTACGCCGAATTAGCTTCAATGATACCGATTGCTGGAAGTGCTTATACCTACACGTATGCAACTTTAGGGGAACTCATAGCATGGATTATTGGTTGGGATCTCATCTTAGAATATGCAGTAAGTAACGTAGCAGTAGCTGTTGGCTTCGCTGGTTACTTAAAAGCTCAGTTAGTTGAATTTGGTATTAGTATACCCGACCACTGGTCAACGTGCGTGTGGGCAAACGGAAAATGGACTGGAGCGTATTTTAACTTCCCCGCATTTTTAATTGTCTTTTTTCTTACGATAATTCTTGTGCGTGGGATTAAAGAATCTGCTCGGGCCAATAACATAATGGTTCTAGTCAAGATAGCTGCTATAATGATTTTCTTAGTCGTTGGAGGAATGCTTGTTCACCCTGCGAATTGGCATCCTTTTTCTCCCTCTGGCTTTTCTGGAATCTTGAGCGGAGGAGCAATTATTTTCTTCACCTATATCGGTTTTGATTCCGTATCTACAGCTGCTGAAGAAACAAAAAATCCACAAAAAGATGTTCCGTTTGGTATTATAGCCTCATTGATTATCTGCGCCGTCCTTTATGTGGGAGTAGCGTTAGTTTTACTCGGGATGATGCGCTATCAGACGTTTGAATCAGGCCCTGCAGCAGATGCCCCTGTAGCTTATGCTCTGGCTGCACTTAAAGCTAATCCAATATACCAATCGATTATATTGATAGGTGCTCTTACTGGGATGGTCTCTTCCCTTTTGGTCTTTCAATACGGCCAAGCACGTATCTGGTTTGCAATGTCGCGTGATGGATTACTTCCAAAATTATTTAGTGCTGTGCACACTAAATATCAGACACCTTACTGGTCAACTTGGATAGCAGGCTTAGCCGTTGGATTACCTGCAGGACTTCTCGATATTGGTGATGCAGCAGATCTTTCCAACATTGGAACTTTGTTTGCTTTTGTGCTCGTTTCAATTGGCGTAATACTCCTTCGAAAGAGACAACCTGAATTAAAACGAGGGTTTAAGGTACCTTTCGTTCCGCTCTTTCCTTTTATTTCTGCAGCACTGTGCATATGCCTTATGACAGGATTAACAGTGCTAACATGGATTAGGTTCTTCGTTTGGTTAGGTATTGGTCTAGTAATTTATATGACCTACAGCCGAAAACATAGCTCATTTGCCATGTATAATAAGAAGTGAGATTCTTCTGTTAATATAAAATAAAAAATTACTAGGCCCACTGTTAAAGACCCTTTTATAAATTCTAGTAACTGAATTTCGTAAAAGTATCTTTTACTCCTTCGAAATTTAAAATCAGAACTAAACCTGCTCGTTCAAAAATTTCACCACCGTTTAAGCGTGAAAATACGTGACTAGGTCAAAATCGATTTAGGAAAAATAATATTAAAAAGAAGTCGAATAAGTGATTTAGTCTTTTAAATAAATTAACATTTAAGCTAATCAATACATGCTCTAAATATACCCTATATGTTTAGTATAGAATAGTTTATATGATATTTAAGATAAACTTTACTCCTCATTTATATTTTATACACAGAGCCATATAGTCGGTTGCTAAAGCTTAGTGTTAACGTTACTGTTTATTATAAGTAGTTAACGGAAAATAATTTTTATGTCTAAAGCGGTTGTCTCTCAGCTTTACGATTCGGAAGTCTTTCGCATGGCATGTAAACAATTTGATAGCGCTGCAGATGCTATCAATTTACCTGACACCATAAGAGACCGCACCAAGTACCCACGACGGTGTTTAGCAGTATCAATTCCCGTTCAACGAGACGACGGGAGTATAACTATCTTTGAAGGCTACCGCGTTCAACACAGCCTATCCACTGGACCAGCTAAGGGAGGTATTCGCTTCCACGAGCATGTAACACTCGGAGAAGTTGCTGCACTCTCCATGTGGATGAGCTGGAAATGCTCTTTAGTTGGTCTCCCCTATGGCGGCGCAAAAGGAGGCGTTATTGTAAATCCACGTGAATTATCCCTGCGCGAATTAGAGCATCTTTCACGGCGTTACATGCAAGAGATGATTCATTTTCTAGGCCCTGATCTAGATGTAGCAGCACCCGATGTAGGGACGAATGAGCAAATCATGGCTTGGATGATGGATACCTATTCGACCCACGTAGGCTATTTAGCACCCGCTGTAGTCACAGGAAAACCCCTTTCAGTAGGAGGATCAGAAGGTAGACGCGAAGCTACAGGAGCAGGCGTAGCGTATCTCATAAAACATTACTTAAATGAGATGAAACAGCCCGTAAATGAATCAACAATAGCGATTCAAGGCTTTGGTAATGTGGGTTCTGAAGCAGCATTAGCTTTAAGGCAGTACGGTGCTAAAATAATAGCCATATCGGATTACACAGGCGGAATCTATAACCCTAAAGGTATAGATTTAAAAAAAGCACTAACCTATCTGAACTACACCAAAGTGCTTAAAGATTTTGACGGCGGTGAGGCAATCACCAATGAAAAACTACTCGAATTACCCTGTACTGTTCTTGTTCCCGCTGCACTTGAGCGTGTTATAACGGAAAAAAATGCTTCTCAATTAAAGTGCAGACTCTTAGCAGAAGCGGCTAACGGCCCTACTACAACTGAGGCTGATAAAATTTTAGAACAACGAGACGATATAGAAATTATACCCGACGTTCTCTGTAATTCTGGTGGCGTAATCGTATCCTACTTCGAGTGGCTGCAGAATAGGCAAAACTTTTATTGGAGCCGAGATGAAGTGCTCTCAAAACTAACAGCTATACTGGATAAAGCCGTTGCGAGCGTAGAATACCAAAAACGTAAATTCAAGTTTAGCCGCCGACTTGCTGCCTTAACGCTTGGTATCGCTCGAGTCGCTGAAGCAAAGCAGGCTCGTGGATTATTCCCCTAAGTATTTTTGTATAACTTCAGGGAGTTGATTTAGATCTGTAATAAAAGCGCGTGCTTCTTTTTTGACACGCTCGCGGCTAACTACGCCGCCAAAACCAACAAAGAGATCCACCGATGTTTGGGTTTCTAAATCACTTACTCCATCTCCTATCATTACTATATGCGTAGGATTAAATTCTTTTTTCAAACGTTCTATCACCAAAGGTTTACCGCCAGAACGCGTTGTTGGATACTCGCGATCATAGCCTGTGTAGTCGCCTTGCTTATCAAAATACAAATCCACGGCCTCAATACATGTAATACCCAATTCCCGGGCAAGTGGCTCAATCGCTTGCCTAAAACCGCCACTAATAATAACGGGAGTCCATCCTAAAGCTACCATAGTCTTGATGCAGGCCGCACCTCCATCCACTTGGGTTTGCAGATAGCGATTACCCACGTATTCAAGATCCTTAACAGTGGGTTTTATAATTTCTAGTCGTTTTCCAAAAACAGCTTCAACAGGGAGTTTTCCATCCATTGCAGCATGGGTCATAGCCTCAATTTGCCTAAAGACTTCTGCTCCACGGATACGAGCAAATTCATCAATACCCTCAATTGTGCTTAAGGTACTATCACAGTCAAAAAGGATAAGCTTAGAGTGTGGAATCATAAAAAAGCCCGCCTAGTTGATAAGGCGGGCTTTAGAAAGAGATTTAAGCAACTTACTTCTTTGTAGAAACGCGCTTGAATTTCGTTGTGAACTTTTCTACTCGTCCTGCTGTATCAACCAAGCGTTTTTCGCCGGTGTAAGCTGGATGAGAGTCCATAGAGATGTCTCGAATTACAACGAAGTAATCCTCGCCATCTATTTTTTCGACGCGAGCAGACTTCATTGTTGAGCGAGTCAGGAAGCGTTTTCCTGTTCCGACATCAAGGAAGCAGACATTATTGAGAGGAGGATGGCCTGCGGCTTTCACGTATTATAATGGGTTAAATCAACCTTGCCGCGCTTTGTAGCGAGGATCGGTTTTGTTGATCACATAGATCTTGCCACGACGACGCACGACTTGGCAGTCAGGGTGACGCTTCTTGGCGGATTTGATCGAAGATACGACTTTCATAAAAGGTACAAAAGAAGAGATATACCCCCTCATGTGTCAACGAAAATGCCCGAATAATATTAATTATCCTGCGGATCTTCAGGCTCTTCCGCAAAAAGCCTCCATTCTTCACCCTTACCCTTCAATACGTTACGCCATAAGGTTTGGTCGGGATCATAGGCAAACAAGTCGGAGGGAATTTGTGACACTATCCACGTATTTTTCTTTAATTCTCCTTTGAGCTGGCCCTTACCCCAGCCGGAATAACCTAAATAAGCTCTTACATGCGTATTTTCTTCATGAAGAAGTGCCGTTGCCTTTTCGGGATCCAAACCCACATGGAACTGAAAGCCTGATTCTCTCACCTGCCACGCGGCTAGTATTAGCTGTTCAGTTTGGACAGGTCCTCCTGTAAAAACAGGTATAGACATAAGTTCAGTAAGTGCAAAGTCACTGCCAAGTTGACCCAATGTTTTTCCATAAGGTCGGTTTAATACCATACCGACTGAACCCTCGTCTGAATCGGTTGTCATCAAAATAACCGTACGTTTAAAGTTCGGATCCCTAAGTACAGGATGAGCAATCAAAAGAGACCCAGCTAAATAGTGAGGAGAACTTTTAAGGCCTTCGCGCATCCGGATAATCGGAGATAAACAGAGTTAGAGATTAAAGTTTTACTATTTTAACGCCCGATTCTGAAAGTAAGGGAGCGACCAATTCGTCGTTATGATAATCGGTATGATATTTAACTTCTGAAATACCAGAAGCGGCTAAAATTTTTGCGCAATTAATGCAGGGATAATGTGTAACGTAGGCAACGCAGCCTTCAACAGAACTACCTCTACGTGCAGCATCAGCTATTGCGTTTTGCTCAGCATGCACGGTAGCTTGCTCATGCCCATCACGCATACGGGATACGTGTGGTGTTCCAGGGAGATAACCATTGTAACCTGCTGCAATAATACGATTCTTGCGCACTCCACTTGTAACAATAACACACCCCACATGCAAACGTTCACAGTTAGAACGTGTAGACATCAATACAGCGGTAGCCATAAAGTATTCATCCCACGAGGGACGATGCGTGAAGCTTTTGCTCGCCTCTATAATTAGTTGAACAGGACTCTTTTTCTTCTTCATGTATCTTATCTATTTCATGACAGTAAAGCCTCGTGTGCGCAACCGTAATGCAAGGTCAAGTTGCAGCATAGACTTTGTATAAATACTATTTAAACGTCTACTTTTAGACCACTGTTACCAAAGACTGCTCGCTTGCCACGATGGCGTTTAAGCATAACTTTATACTATGCCAACTTTGCAGGATATTGTAGCACATTGTGATTCCCGTACCAAGCGTAGTACCTTCAAAGACTCACCAGGAGCTTTCAATGGTTTGCAGCTTTCTAATAACGGTAAAGTTTCAAAAATTGGAGCTGCTGTAGACGCTGGGGTTATTCCTTTTAAAAAAGCAGTCGAAGAGAACGTTGATTTTTTAATCGTTCACCATGGTATGTTTTGGGATATGCCGCGTCCCATTACAGGGCCAGTGTACGACCGCTTATTCACACTCATATCAGGTAATTGCGCTCTATACTCAAGCCACCTGCCCCTAGATGCCCATACTGAAATAGGTAATAATGCGTTATTAGCGAAACAACTTGGTTTAAAGCCAAGTCGTGGATTCATACCCAATGAAGGAGGCGATATTGGTCTTATTGTAACCAATAGCCTTACACGCACCGAGTTGAAAGCAAAACTCCACGCCAATTACTCGAGGTTTATAGCAATTGAGTATGGTTCAGCCTCACCAAAAGAAATAGCACTATGCTCTGGAAGTGGCTCAAGCGCTCTTCCTCAAGCAATAGCTGCTGGTGTAGATACGCTCATTACTGGAGAATTAAGAGAAGAGCATTTTAACTTAGCTCAAGAAGCTAAGCTCAATCTTTATCTTTGCGGCCACTACGCTACAGAGGTTCATGCCGTCAAAGCATTAGCTGAAGAACTCTCAAAACAGTTTTCAATACCGTGGACGTTTATTTCAACAGATAATCCGCTTTAAAAAAAATTATAATTGAAGATACTTTACTCATGAAAAAGCTCGCTGTCCTTAATGGCCCTAATTTAGACCGCCTTGGTAAAAGGGAACCTGAAATCTACGGTAAGGAAACCTTAGCCGATTTAGAAACAGCACTGCTAAATAACTTTTCTCAAAAAGCAGAATTTACTTTTTTTCAGTCAAACCACGAAGGTGCATTAATTGATAAAATAGCCTCACTTGCTGAAAATAAGTGGGATGGAGTTATTATAAATCCAGGTGGATTTACTCATACAAGTGTAGCACTCAGGGATGCTCTTGCAGGATCTGGATTAAAGGTAATCGAAGTCCATATTTCAAATATTTATAAGCGTGAAGAATTTCGTCACACGTCACTTACAGCACCTGCATGCGTCGCTGTAATCAGCGGCTTAGGCCTTGAGGGCTATTCTGCAGCTGCACGCTATTTACTTAGTCTTTAAGCTGGAATCAGATACCTTATTAGATGAAGTGTTGCACAGGCGGCAAAGGCTGCAGCTAGGTCATCACACACTACTCCCCACCCTGCATTAAGATTTTGCAGTTTAGAAATACCAAAAGGTTTTAAAATATCATAGAGCCTAAAGAGAGCAAATCCTGCGACTAAAATAATCCACTCTGGTGTTGTTCCCTTAAGAGTATGGTAACCTAAAAAAACAAGGGGCATAGCAACACATTCATCGAGTATGACTTCGCCGGGATCAGACACTCCAAGACGAACTTCAGCTTCGCCACAGAATCCAACGGCAATGTAAGACGCAAACGTAGAAACAATTATCGTTTCCCATATTTCTAGATGTGAGAAAAAAAGTAAAAAATAGACTAGGCCAACAAGAGAACCCCACGTACCAGGAGCGGGTAAATTACGGCCTATAGGACCAAGCCTAGCGCAAGCAAGTACCACACGAGTTGAGAATACTTTAGGCCAACGTGGCTGGACTAAGTTCATTTAATTAAGCGGTAAACATCACGGTCTTGAACTTACTAATATATCTCCAGCCTGACCATACAGCGAGTACAGTTCCTAGAATAAATATATATTCACCAATCTGCTGAATAATAGCAGTGCTTGCATCGCAATCCCGTCCTATAAGATGAGCAAAGTCGCGACCGATCATGGGAGCGCCTAAAAGAAAACCTAAAGCGATGAGTTGAGTGAGTGTCTTAGATTTTCCACCACTATCCGCAGATACGATGACACCTTTAGCAGCGGCAACCATACGCATGCCCGTAACCATAAATTCTCGACATAACGTGATTAAGGTAAGCGCAATTGCAATTTCATGTTTAGGTCGAGGTATAAACTGAGCGCTTCCAACGAGTGCAATAACAAGTCCCATGACCATAATTTTATCAATTAAAGCATCCATTAATTTACCAAAGGTTGTGACCTGACCCCATTTACGCGCAAGGTAACCATCCAACCAATCACCAACTGCAGCAATTATAAATAAGAAAAAAGCTAACGTAGCTGCACCCACCCATTCACAGTACATCAAAGCCGCTATGATAAACATCAGCGGTATACGCGATAGAGTAATCAGATTAGGAAGATTCATTTTAAATGAGCTCGGCGAGGCCACCTTCTTTAAAAAGAACATCTTTAACGGCTGTAAAGGCAAGTACAGAGCAGAGTTGCGATACAGATCACTTTGTGCTCCATTAAGACACTCCTCGCATGAAACACTGCATTTACCCAGGAACATTTGACCCTATTACATATGGGCATCTTGATGTTCTTTCACGTGCCGCTAAATTGTTTGATCACGTAACGATAGCCATAGCTGAAAATTCAGGCAAGGAACCCATCTTTAGTGCTGAGGAACGTATAGCGCTTGTTCAAAGTAATGTAACCCAATTTACCAACGTAACCGTAGTTGGGTTCAAGGGCCTGTTAGTTGATCTCGCTCGTGCTCAAAAAGCAGATGCCATAATTCGAGGCCTTAGAGCACTCTCTGACTTTGAATTTGAATTCAATATGGCACTTATGAACCGTCATTTAGAACCTAATTTAGAAACATTATTCGTAATGCCTAACGAACAATTTAGTTATACAAGTTCAAGTTTAGTGAAACAAGTTGCTAAATACGGGGGCGACGTAAATCATTTCGTACCTGCTAATGTAGCAACAGCCTTAAAAAAAGCGTATAAGATTTAGTGTCACTTTTTGTTTTCTGCGTCGTCTCAAAGGCTGCAGGCGTAAAGGTTTAGGCGATTCTAAACTAAGCGGCTGTACAATTCACTGACCGTTACTCTTTTCACTTTTATGGCTAAATCCCGCACGTTTGGCGGCCTTATCACCGTAGCACTAATCGTTGTTTTAATTGGATTTATTAGTTGGTACTTTTGGCAATCCTCTCAGCCAACTCCGCCGCAATATTACACCGCAACAGTTGATCGTGGCGACTTAACAGAATCAGTTACTGCCACGGGTGTATTAAAACCTTTTCTCGATGTAATCGTAAGTAGTCAAATATCCGGATTAGTTAATGGCATATATACAGATTTTAATAAAAAAGTTAAAAAAGGACAACTGCTAGCAACACTCCTTCCTATCAATTATCAAGCTGCGCTAAGGTCTGCAAAAGCTAATCTAGATAACGCTAAAGCTAACAACGCTTTACAAGAAATCACTCTCAAACGTTACAAAGACCTACTGGCTAAAAATTTAATTTCTCAAAATAGTTATGACACTCAAGAGGCACTCGTTAAACAATCCCGAGCCCAAGTTGAAATTACAACGGGCGCAGTAGACACAGCTACTGCTAATTTATCCTATTGCCACATATTGTCGCCCATAGACGGCGTAGTTATTAACCGAGTAATCGATATTGGAAATTCAGTAGCAGCATCACTTAGCTCACCTGAACTATTTGAGATCGCTAACGATTTAACTAAGATGCAAATAGCCGCTTCCGTTGCCGAAGCAGATATAGGTTATGTAAAAGAAGGCCAGGATGTTACTTTTCTTGTAGATACTTATCCTAATGTTCAATTTCACGGAAAAGTTTATCTTGTAAGAAATTCTGCGATTACAATTCAAAATGTAGTCACTTATGATGTAATGATTTTAGTGAATAATGATGAATTGAAATTAAAGCCAGGTATGACAGCGAATGTATCTATTATTGTAGAAAAACGCAGCAATGTTGTACGCATACCAAACGCAAGCTTGCGTTTTAGAATGCCCGATAATCTACAGTACTTAGTCACTAAGGCTTCTGCACCAGTTAATTCACCACAAGCCCTAAATGACACCATAAAAAAACAGACTTCAGCAGAGCGTCGCAAAGCGTTTAAACAACTCATGCAAGATGCGGGCTATGATCGCAGCAGCGGATCTCCATCTCCCCAAGTCCGTGAAAAATTAATTAAACTCGCAAAAGACCGTGGAATAGAATTACCCGAAGGTATGATTGGAGGAGGTGGTCGTAAATCTTCCTCAACTGCAGAAGTACCTGTTTACCGTACAATATACCGTCTTCCTAACGGAGATTTAACAGCTCATCCGGAAGCTATCGTTGTTAAATTAGGAATAAGTGACGGAGCCCAAACAGAAATTGCTGAGGGCATAAATCCAGGGGATATTTTAATTACAGGTGCTATTCAAGCCGTAGGAACTACAACCAGTCCCTTTGGTGGTAGAGGCGTTCCCGGTATAGGCCGATAAGAAAATATCTGCCCACAGATCATGAAACCTGTCGTACGCCTAGATAATATACATAAAACTTACAATTCAGGAGATGTTGAAGTACATGCTGTACGAGGAGTATCTGCTACGATTCAGACAGGTGAATTTGTAGCTTTAATGGGAGCAAGTGGATCAGGAAAGTCTACCCTTATGAATTTACTAGGTTGTCTAGACCGACCAAGTAAGGGAACGTACCACTTAGATGATGTAGATATTTCTGGTCTAGATCGTGATCAACTTGCAGATATTCGTAATAAAAAATTAGGATTTGTCTTTCAGGGATTTAATTTACTTTCGCGTACGACAGCATTGGAGAATACGGAGTTACCCATGCTTTACGGTAAACGTAATTTATCGCGCTATGCCATGAAGGAGCGTGCAATGCACTGCTTAGATATAGTAGGACTAAGTAAACGTGCAGATCACTTTCCAAGCCAACTCTCTGGAGGACAACAGCAACGAGCTGCAATAGCTCGTGCACTTGTAAATGAGCCACAAGTTCTCTTAGCAGACGAACCTACGGGCAATCTAGATACAAAAACATCCGTTGAAGTCATGGGAGTTTTTCAAAAATTAAATAGTCAGGGTATCACAATTATTATGGTAACCCACGAACTCGATATAGCTCACTATTGTAAGCGAAATTTAGTACTACGAGACGGCTTGATTGTAAGCGATATTCAAATCAAAGATCGGCTTATTGCAGAAGACGAAATTAAACGAATTAAAGAACAAGAGTCAGCAGCAAAACTAACCGATTAAATCAATGCGTATTTTAGCTACTTTTTTTGTCGCATTGCGTGCTCTACGCCGAAACAAGATGCGGTCAATTTTAACCGCCCTGGGAATCATCATTGGCGTAGGGGCTGTGATAGCAATGGTCAGTATAGGAGATGGTGCTAAGCATCAAGTCGAAGCCCAAGTAGCTAGCTTAGGTCAAAATATAATCTTAGTTTTTGCAGGCAGTGCTAATACTGGAGGTACACACAGTGGTTACGGCGGAGCCGGAACACTCAAAGTACAAGATGCTGAAGCAATCAAAGCTGAGGTAAGAGATATTCAAGCGGTAAGCCCAGAAGTGATCGGTGGTGCGCAAGTCTTTGCGAATGGCCTGAATTGGGGAACACGTATTAAAGGCGAAAGTGAAGACTATTTAAGTATTAGGCAATGGCCTCTTAGCGAAGGCACTATGTTTACAGATCAGGATGTGCGAGGAGGCACTAAAGTCTGTGTCATTGGTCAAACAATAGTAAACAATCTTTTTCCAGAGGGCGATGCTGTGGGAAGAACAATACGCATCAGAAATCTACCGTTTAAGGTATTAGGAATATTATCGAGTAAAGGTTTTTCCGTTCAAGGTAACGACCAAGATGATGTGGTAATTATTCCCTACACAAGCGCAATGAAACGTTTCTCACGCCAAACTTATTTGGCAGTCATTAATGTGCAGGCTGTGCCTAATGCAAATGTAGATTTGATAGAATTAGATATAGCTAATCTTTTGCATGCTCGTCACCACATCTCTGACGAAAAAACTGATGACTTTAATGTACGCGATCAACAAGAATTAGCAGATGCTGCAACAGCGACCACGCGAACTATGACATTTCTTTTAGGAGCAATTGCCTGTGTTTCCCTTGTTGTTGGAGGTATCGGAATTATGAATATAATGCTTGTTTCTGTAACAGAAAGAACACGAGAAATAGGCATACGTATGGCCGTTGGAGCACATGGTTCTGACGTACTCACTCAATTTTTGATCGAAGCAGTAGTTTTAAGTTTAATGGGAGGTATAATTGGGATCGCGCTTGGAATAGCGACCGCTAAGCTTTTATCACATTTTAATAATTGGCCTACGCAAATATCGCCTACAGTTTCTATAACGGCGTTCTTATTTAGTGGAGCAGTAGGAGTATTTTTTGGTTACTACCCTGCTCTAAAAGCAGCTAAATTAGATCCTATTGAAGCACTTCGTTTCGAATAAGTAGATTTGAGCAGTCAGTTGACCAGCTGTTTAGAAGGTGTCATTGTGTGGACTTGAATATCCAAGATGCCCACACTTCTTTTATCGACAGCCTGCAAAGCGCTTTAGCTGAAAAGGCATTCATAAAACTAACTCTTTCGCGCTATACTGGTGAGGATAAAACGATTAAAAGCGTAACTGTTAGACCCGTACTATTAAAAGCAGGGCTTAAATTTTCTTTTGTATGGCGCCATAAAACAAAAGATATAACTAAAAATCTGGATACTCATGAAACGTTTGAATTGCTCCAAAAGCTTATTGGTAAAGATTTCTTAGATGCCCATTTGTTCATTCCAGGGGAAACACTTCAACTCGAATTCAAGGCAGAGGGTACCTCGCGTTTAAGTCGCTCACGCGTTGCGTTTGAAAAACCAATCTTAAGTGGTAACGATCGAGAAAAAAATAGAATCATTGAGCCTAAATCAACATGGCTTGAAGCGCTAGGAATCACGAACTCAAGTGGACGCCCTAAAGAAGGCATGGCTTCTAAGTTCAACCAAATACAAAAATTTTCAGAGTTACTGTCCGATTCCCTACGAGAAGCAGGTCTCGATAATCCCTTAAAACCGTTAACGATTATTGATATGGGTTCAGGCAAGGGTTACCTCACGTTTGCGATAGCTGAACTTTTAAAACAGAGCGCTTACATTACTGGTATAGAGCTCAGGCCAGAACTAGTAGCGCTAGGAAACGATACCGCAAAAAAAACTGGCCTATCCTCCCACTTAAATTTTAAAGCTGGTGCGATTTCTGATCCTACGATTAAGGAAATGGATGTCCTTATAGCATTACATGCTTGTGATACTGCAACCGATGATGCTCTCGCTCAAGCGGTGGCAGGCAAAGCCCGACTTATCATAGTATCCCCGTGTTGCCAAAAAGAGCTGAGGCCTCAACTCAAATCCCCCCCTGTACTTGCAGCTAGCCTAAGACATGGAATCTTCCAAGAACGACATGCTGAATTCGTAACAGACTCACTTCGAGCCCTTTTACTTGAGTGGGCTGGCTACAAAACTAAGGTTTTCGAGTTCATTTCTTCTGAACATACCTCAAAAAACCTTATGATTACGGCTATTAAGCTTACTGGCCCAAAACCTGAAATTGCACCCACAATACGCGCTTTTGCTCAATTTTACGGTATTTCACATCAATCTTTAGCAAAACATCTAGGCTTTAGCCTTGAAGTAATCGCCTGAGGCTTGACTCAGATGCAAGGCATAGAAAGATAGACCGTTTAGAAATACAAACCATGAGCAAACAGTACAATAAGGTCATCAAAAAGCGTCGCCGTCTTGCATATCTCAAACGCAAGCGCGCTAAAGTTACTGCAACGAAAAAGAAGTAATTGATTAAAGTCAGCCTCATTTCGCTAGGCTGCGCCAAAAATCTCGTTGATAGCGAGATCATGGTAGGCCATCTGCATCAAGCAGGCATGCAAGTGACCCCAGAAGCCGATCAGGCAGATGTGGTCATTGTCAACACGTGCTCATTCATAGATTCCTCTAAAGAGGAATCTATTGGTCATATCTTAGAAGCGCATGCCCAACGCGGTTTAAGAAAAGCACGTAAAGATCAAAAATTGATCGTCGCGGGTTGCATGTCGCAGCGGTTTTCAAAGGAACTTCCTGCGGATCTACCTGAAGTAGATGCTTTTATTGGCTTAGATCAAATCACTCAGGTAGCTCCCATTATAGATGGTCTATTAGGACGTGTTTCATCGATTAGGCCATCAAGCCCAACACAAGTAGCTGCTCCTCACAGTCACACGACTCCTGAAGGTCCGCTTAGCTTTGTAACGCCACGCTCTACCTATATACCGGATTACAATACCCCACGCTTTAGGCTAACTCCTAAACACACCGCATATATTAAAATTGCGGAGGGCTGTAATCACCCCTGTACGTTCTGTATCATTCCCCAGATCCGCGGTCGTCACCGAAGCCGTACCGTGGAAAGTGTAGTAGCGGAGGCAAAGGCGCTGGTTAAAGACGGCGTAAAAGAAATCAATCTTATATCCCAAGATACTACATTTTTCGGTATGGATACTTGGGAGGAAAGACCGAATCCAAGAACTCCGGTAGACTCAACTAGAGGTACCGCTTTAACTACTTTACTCAGAGAATTAAATGCAATTGAAGGAGATTTTTGGATACGTCTTCTCTATACCCATCCCGCTCACTGGAGCGATGAGCTTATAAAAACGATTGCAGAATGCCCTAAGGTGGCACGCTACATCGACATTCCACTACAGCATATAAGCGACCGCATGCTTAAGATTATGCAACGCGAGACCAGCGGTGACTACATCCGAGATCTTATTAAGCGTATACGTGCGGGAATTCCGGGTATAGCTATTCGTACCACTTTCATTGTTGGCTTCCCTGGCGAAACTCAAGCTGACGTAGACGAATTAGCAGAATTTATTTCTGCAACTGAATTTGAACGCCTCGGTGTATTCCGTTATTCTCAAGAACAAGGCACACGCGCAGCGAAAATGGATGATCAAGTCAATACACGCGAAAAAGATCGTCGCTATCGCCGCTTGATGAGTCTTCAAAAAGACATCGCTGCTAAGGTAAGTGCTCGCAGTATTGGGAGTACGCTCAAAGTACTTGTAGAGGAGATAGGTGTCGCTCGAGCTGAGGCCGATGCACCTGATATTGATGGCCGAGTTTACGTGAACCAAAATCTTACTGTAGGTGATTTTACTGAAGTAAAAATCACCGGTAGTAAAGATTACGATTTACTTGCACTCGCACATGGCGAAAAGCCAAAAGCCTATAAAACAGCTAAAATAGCGCAGTAAAAGATCATCTTTTTGCAGCTAGTGCAAAATCGCTGATAATTCCGTCAAAGCTACCATTAGAGAAGAATGTAACAACACGTACATTCTTAGTCTGATTAAGCGTATTCGATTTTAGCTGAATTAAAAGTTCTGCATTACTGGGGAAATCGTAAGCTACTAACCCCTGCTTTTCTAAGCCTAATACAACAGAGTGTGTATCAAAACAATTAGCCACGTCTAGCTTATCTCGTCGGTGAACCGGGCCCAAGTAGGTTTCATCAGCTTGTGCAAAGGCGTGAGCAAACTCTGATTCAAGTATTTTAACACGCGCGGTATTACTGCGAGGCTCGAATACACAAATTAATTTAGCTTTAGGATAACGAGCCCGTAATGATTTAAGTGTCTCGAGTATTGCTGTGGGGTGATGTCCGAAATCTTCGATCACAATTAAGTGCGGCGAATTAACTAAAATCTCCTGACGTCTTTGCACGCCTTTAAATTGAGTTAAAGCACTTAGCTGTAATGTTGTAGGATCATGTGGATTAAGGGCTAATCCAGCAGCAGTAGCCGCCATAGCAGCATTACGTGCATTATAAATTCCGGGTAATTGCCAAGCCACCTTACCCCACGGCTTGCCCTTAAATTCAAGCTCAAATGAAACTCCGTCCAAAGATTCATGAAATGCTGAAATTAATACATCGTTTTGTTTACCTACACCTACGCGAATTATTTGTGTCCAAGAGCAATCACCCAAACTTTTTATATTTTCATCATCTCCATTTAATACGATGAAACCACTACGCGGTACAACACGAGTGAGATGCGAAAACGTACGTTTAACATCCTGCAGATCTCGAAATATATCAGCATGATCAAACTCTAAATTATTTATTACTGCAATAAAGGGAAGGTAGTGAATAAACTTACTTCGCTTATCAAAAAAGGCGCTGTCATATTCATCCCCCTCTATAACAAACGGATCGTTTAGTATACCCAAATTGAAACCTTGAGGGAGATCTCTAGGAACTCCTCCAATAAGATAACCTGGATGACATCTGTTATTAACTAAGAGAAAAGATGCAAGCGCAGTAGTAGTTGTTTTACCATGTGTTCCACATACGACTATATTTTTTCGTGTACCCAAAATAAATTCGGCTAAAATTTCCGGAAGAGATGAATAAGGAAATTTACGCGTATCTAGCAGCCACTCAACCTCAGCATTACCGCGGCTCATAGCATTACCTATCACAACACGGTCAGGATTTATAGTCTGAAGTCTTGCCGGATCATAGCCTTCAAACGTCTGTATTCCAGCTTCCTTCAACACAATACTCATCGGAGGATAAATACCAGTGTCCGAACCCACTACCTCATGGCCAGCCGAGCGCAAAAGTAGCGCTGCATTGCCCATTGCCGTACCACAAATGCCCATGAAATAGATTTTCAACGTAATAAGGTGTTATCCATCTACTAAGAGTTAAATTTACTTGGCTGCAAACCTACAAAAAAGCCTCACCATAAAAAGTGAGGCTTTGTATTAAACTAGTTTTAAACTTAGTTTTTCTTTGGCTCTACAGGTCCCACATTAGCATATGGACTAATGCTATCAATATTAGGTGTAAGATCGATAGTTACACGACCTATTGCCCAGTTTATGGCACCTGCAAGTAAACCCTGATAGCTAGCACTCATCCACATATCATCACGGTGACCCATATTTGTATAAAACACCCTGCCTTTACCATAAGCATGAACCCAGGTTGAAGGATAAGGGGCACGTTGATACTGAAGCCCGGTCATGCCGTTTGTATTTTGAACAAGTAAAACATGCAAGTCAGAGGGAAAGTTTTTCATAGAATACCACTCTTCAGTAATACCTTCGGAAGGCATATCGCTAATACCTGGAAACGTAGTATCAATTTTTATTAGCGTTGATGGTTGTTGTTTTCCATGAGACACGAATTCACCACCAATCATCTTAATATACTCGTCTGCGTTTTCTCCATCCGACTGATAATGGGGAGCTCCTTTAGGGGAGTGTGAGTGAAAGGTATCTGTAGCACTATGTATTCCTACAAAGCCTTTACCTGATTTTATATAATCAAATAAAGCCTGTTTTCCTTCGTCACTCATTGCAGGGTTTTTGTCTGTTCCTTGAGTCGTTAAATCACCCGTAGTATAAAATACGACCGCGTCAAATTGAGCAAGATAGCTAGCTGAAAAAAGACTGCCATCTTTAGAAAAAACAACTTTCACATTATTCTTTGCTGCAATTGCCTTTATAATTGGGAATGAAATTCCATTTAAATCTCCACCTAATTTACTTGGATGATTGGAAGGATCTTTAATAGCAGAATGCTCAAAGCCAGACGATTTGGTAAAATATAAAATCGTTTTAGAAGCTTGAGAAGGAGTATTAGAATCAGCTTTTAAAACAGGAATTAAGGAGGCTACAATAACAGTTAGAACGAGACGATAGGTTAGACGAAACATACGATTATATAGGGGTTAAGCGAATAAGGTATACTTAAAACTAGGTAATCTAATCCCTGCAAGAGGACAAATTAGCCTTATTTTATTAAGACGTCTTCAATGTGGCCTGCGTTACTCTTAAATTTAAGCAGTCTAAGTGATGTATTAAACCTCACGTTTCTCTTGCCTCTATTAGATCTGCGTCAAGACTACTAATGCATGATTATTAAACCTCGTGTCCGCGGATTTGTTTGTATTACCGCTCACCCTGTAGGATGTGACGCCCATGTAAAAGAGTGGATATCACATATTAAATCTAAAGGTCCTATTACGGAAGGTCCTAAAAACGTATTAGTTATTGGTTCGTCAACTGGCTACGGCCTAGCTTCACGTATAGCGGCAGCCTTTAGCAGTAATGCAGCTACTTTAGGTGTATTCTTTGAACGCCCTAGCGAAGAAGGCCGTCCAGCAACACCCGGTTGGTATAATACAATTGCTTTTACTGAAGCGGCTCGTGCAGCTGGCCTGTATGCTCAAAATATAAATGGAGATGCCTTCTCTGACGCAATTAAACGACAAACCTTGGACCTCATTAAAAAGGATTTAGGTAAAGTTGACTTGGTAATTTATAGCTTGGCATCCCCGCGCAGAACGCACCCTAAAACAGGTGTAACTACACGTTCAGTTTTAAAACCTATCGGTACAACCTATACGAATAAAACCGTCGACACTGACAAAGGGATAGTAAGTACCGTTGCTATTGAACCAGCAACTGAGCAAGAAATCTCAGACACTGTTTCTGTCATGGGGGGTGAAGATTGGGAAATGTGGATGAAGGCGCTAACAGATGAAGGACTTCTTGCTCCTAAAGCTCAGTCGGTAGCCTACTCTTACATCGGACCTGAAGTTACCTGGGCCGTATATAAAAATGGAACCATTGGAATGGCGAAGAATGATCTCGAGCGCGCTGCAAAAGCTATTCATGCAAACTTGCAGACTTCTGTCGGTGGACGCGCATACATTTCCGTAAATAAAGCCTTAGTAACTCAGGCAAGTTCAGCTATACCAGTCGTTCCTCTTTATATTGCTATTCTTTATAAAGTCATGAAAGCCAAAGGTGTTCATGAAGGGTGTATTGAACAAATGCAGCGCTTGTTTGCGGACCATTTGTATTCGGTGCATGGACCTCGTGTTGATGACGCAGGCCGTATTCGCATTGATGAAAAAGAGATGCAACCCGATATTCAAAATGCAGTTGCAGCTATATGGCCAAATGTGACGACTGAAAATTTAGGAGAATTAACAGATATAGCTGGATACCGCAGTGAATTCTTAAAGCTATTTGGCTTTGGCCTAAGCGGCGTTGATCCTGAAAAAGAAGTAGAGCCTCACATAGCTATGCCTTCTTAGCTAGGATGATATAACGAGTTAACTTCCAGAATCTGGAACCGTTAACGACTTACCATTATCTTTAGCTCCTAATTTTAAAATATAAGGAGCAGCTACAGCTGCCCAAGATTCGGCTTTTTGATGGCCTTCAGCGTTGTCCCCGTAGCACTGCCTCAACATTGCTGTATCTATCGTTCCTGGGTTAAGTGGTACTGCTGCCATGCCCATAGGAAGCTCTAAAGCAAGTGCTTGAGTGAGCCCCTCTATTGCCCACTTAGATGCACAGTATGGGGCAACTTTTGGAGATACACTCCGTCCCCAACCAGAACTCAAATTAACGACGACTCCTGTTTTACGTTCGATCATGGCAGGAAGAAGCGACCTAATTACATTTGCAGTTCCATTTATATTGACTGCCATTAATTGATTAAATTTTTCAGCTGGAACTTCCCATAAGGGAGCGGGATCGTTCATAAGCGCCGCATTATTGATTAGAATGTCAGGTGCTCCTTGAGCAAGTACACGCTCTGCCCAAATGGATACTTTAACAGGCAGCGTAACATCAAGTACTTCAAATAAATGAGGCGCAGGATGATCAAGTCTTAAATCAAAGATGACTTGGCCATTACGTCCACAACCCGCGACAGTGTGACCATGATTAATATACCATGCAGCAAGCGCACGGCCCAAACCACGTGTTACTCCAGTAATTGCAATGTACATTATGTTGTAAGACTAATACACGTTGTGAGCTACGGCAAGATTTAGCCCATGCTCAAATCTTCAACTCTACCAAACGTTAACGGGATTGAATGCTCACACGACTTAGACCTGCTTTTCTGCACGAGTCCCATACAAAGGCGAGTTTCTTTAACTGTGTTGTCTCATCTGCTCTAATTAATATGGGAGTATCCTTATTTTGATTCTGAACCTGTATGAGTTGATCTACAAGTTGTTCATCTGTCATACGTCTACCATTGTAGGTAACTGAGCCATCCTTTTCGATGGCGAGTGTTATGTTTCCTGAGAATTGATTTTTGCCCGCAGTAGAAATTTTAGGCAGGGTAATATTTAAAGTCTGATTCGTTTGAAAACGCATCGTAACAAACGCGAATAACACCAACATAACCAAAACGTCAATGAGCGGAACCAAGGGTAGTTCCGGTCTACGTCTACGCTTAAGTGCAATTCCGCCACTCATTATAATTCATCCGTGTGCTCACTTGCATAACGAGCAAGTATGCGCTCCAAAAGTACATCTAAACGAGCAGTGTGATGATCAATACGGCGGCCTAAATATCCGTTTCCTGCAAGCGCTATTACAGCAACACATAAACCAAGTAATGTAGCAGACAAAGCATAACCAACACTCTCGGTAAATTTAATTGGGTCAGGCATTTTAGTCTCTGGATCTATCACATTAAATGCAGTGAGAAGGCCCGACACGGTACCAATTAGTCCTAAGAGAGGAGCACCGGTATAAATTGTATCCAAATAACTTACTCCCCTTTCCATCTTCATAACTTCTAAACGAGCATAAGATTTAGCACCTTCAGCATCTCCAGGGTGGCGTTCAACAAATGATACTATACGACCTAAAGCGGAGTGAGCTCCTCCTGAAGTACGCTTGCCCTGTAAAACAGCCTCCGCTAGATCAGAGGGTAAAATAGCCTCATCTCTTAAAGCGAAAGCGCGTTCAAAGATAATATAGACAGAGCAAATTGAACACAAACCTAAGGGGTATGCCAAAAAGCCGGCTTCTCTTATAATGCGACTCCAATCAATAAGTGCTAATAACATGGGATATAAGTAGATCTGACGCTCAATAATTTAAAATGTTCTACTCGTTTAACAAAAACCTGAAGTAGTTGTAAGCAGTGTAGATAAGATAATTTATATCGAGATAATATACAATAATTTATATCTAAACTGCGAGATATGGAAGTAATTGAGCTCTCGCTTGGGTAGCAGGTAAACCCTCTAAAAGTTCAGCAATCGCATCCCACCTACCATGTATAAGTGCATCCCGAGCAGATTCACGCACGGTAGCCTTAACCCTATGATTACCAAAACGAATTTCTTGGGCTTCGACATCAACTGTTACCTCAAGTGAAGGATTTTCATTCACGGCATGTGATATAAGCGCAATGTCTTCACGCGAGGCTGTAAAACAAGGAATGCCTAATGTTGTGCAGTTACCAAAAAATATTTCTGCAAATCCTTCAGCAACTACTGCTTTAAAGCCGTATTTCTGTATTGCTTGAGGTGCATGCTCACGTGATGAACCACATCCAAAATTTGCACCGGATAAAAGAATACTCGCGTGCTTAAACTTGGGATCGTTCATGGGATGTTCTTTATTTGAACCGTCCATGTTTTTACGCACGTCGTAAAAAAGAAATTCACCCAATCCATCAAACGTGATGCATTTCATAAAACGAGCCGGAATAATACGGTCCGTATCAATGTCATTACCTGGAACGGTTATAGCTTTACCGGAGATAGACGTAATTTTTGCGAGTGACATTGTTACCTTTTAGTTTGAAGACGTGACATTAAATACTTCGCGTGCATCGGCAACAGAGCCAGAAATAGCTGCTGCTGCTACCATGAGAGGACTCATTAATATAGTGCGTCCTGTGGGGCTACCTTGCCTTCCTTTAAAATTACGGTTTGAGGAGCTAGCACAGAGCTGATCGCCAATGAGTTTATCAGGATTCATAGCTAAACACATAGAGCAACCCGCCTCACGCCATTCGAATCCCGCGTCACGAAATATGCGATCAATACCCAATTCTGCACAAAGAAGACCAACGCCCTGAGAACCAGGAACCGCAATAGCTTTTACACCAGCAGCGACTTTTTTACCTTTTAAATATTTAGCGACTTCTTGGAAATCACTAAGTCTTCCGTTCGTACAAGAACCCATGAATGCGACATCAATCTTAGTTCCTTTAATAGCAGCACCTGGAGTCAGCTTCATGTATGCAAGCGCTTCAACAATAGACGACTTTTCGTCCACGGAATGAGCTGTCTTAGGATCAGGAATCATTTCATTAATAGAAATACCCTGCCCTGGATTAATTCCCCATGTAACAGTTGGAGCAATGTCTGAAGCATTGATTGTAACCACATCATCGTAGTGGCAACCGGGATCACTAGCTGTTGCTTTCCAAGATGCTACTGCTGCATCCCAAGCTGCACCTTGAGGTGAGTAAGGTCTACCTTTTAAGTAAGCGTAGGTCGTTTCATCTGGATTCACATAACCAGCACGAGCTCCACCTTCGATAGACATATTACATACCGTCATGCGTTCTTCCATACTGAACCGGTCAAACACTTCACCACCGTACTCATACGCAAATCCTGTGCCTCCATTTACCCCCAGAACACGAATGATATGTAAAATAACATCCTTAGCATAAACACCTGGCAGGAGTTTTCCATTTACGTTAATACGGCGTACTTTCAGCCGCGTAAGCGCCATGGTTTGAGTTGCAAGCACATCGCGAATCTGAGTTGTTCCTATACCAAACGCAATTGCACCAAACGCACCATGTGTACTGGTGTGAGAATCTCCGCAAGCAATAGTAGTTCCTGGCTGGGTAATGCCCTGTTCAGGACCAACAATATGAACAATACCTTGCTTGCCCGATGAGCGATCAAAGAAAGTAATATTAAAATCAGCGCAATTTTTGCGCAGTTCTTTAATCATCGCATCTGCAAGTGGATCAGCATATGGCTCTAAAAATTTATCCGTTGGTACAATATGATCTACTGTAGCAAACGTGCGGTGAGGCATAAGTACTTTAAGCCCGAGGTCTCGAACCATACCAAAGGCCTGAGGACTCGTTACTTCATGAATCAGGTGCGTCCCGATCAGGAGTTGAGTTTGGCCATTAGCCAGGTTGCGAACTGTGTGAGCGTTCCAAACTTTATCGAAGAGCGATTGAGCCATGATGATATTGGTGTACGAAACGTAAAAACCTAGTGATTGTAGTCTTGTACGCAATCTTTTCGCTTACATTTAGGAATTTCCGAAAGAACTAATAGTAAACGCTAAAAATTACATAACCGTATATTAAACAACTAATTATGAATTTACTATTTCTATAATAAAGAGGCACTAGCAACTCCTGTACGATTAAGAATCTGCACCATCGAGACTTCGAGCAATCAAAGTGTGGAGTAACTTAAGAAAAACCGCATCGTCTTCTAATCACTGCCCTTTTTATATATGATAAAAATTAGTACGCTGCTTCTTACCCTTGCTCTAACCGCTCTTCCATCGGCTTTTGTATACGCTGATTCCAGTACATTAGCCGCTACACCACCTATGGGTTGGAATAGCTGGAATCATTTTAAACGCAAAACAGATGACGCAATTGTTAGAGCACAAGCTGAAGCAATGGTTACGAGCGGAATGCGGGATGCAGGTTATGTTTATATAAATATAGATGATGCTTGGGAAGGCGAACGCGATAGCAGTGGCGAAATACACACGAACAGTAAATTTCCCGACATGAAAGCACTTGCAGACTTTGTACATAGTAAAGGCTTAAAATTAGGATTATATTCATCTCCAGGTATTAAAACATGTGCTGGTTTTGCAGGAAGTTACGGTCATGAATTTCAAGACGCTAAAACTTACGCCTCATGGGGAATAGATTATCTGAAATACGATCTTTGTGGTCTTCGAGTACAAATGAAAGCAGCTGGTTCGGATGTAGTAGCAGAGGAAATGATGAAACACGCTTACACAAAGATGCGTGATGGACTACTAGCAAGCGGCCGCCCTATTTTGTACAGTCTATGCCAATATGGGCACAATCAAGTATGGCAATGGGGAGCTAGCGTAGGGGGAAATGCATGGCGCACCACAGGAGATATTAATGATAATTTCAAGAGTATGGTTTCTATTGGATTTCACCAAGCAGGCCTGTCTAAATATGCAGGACCTGGCCATTGGAATGATCCTGATATGTTAGAAATCGGAAACGGAGGGATGACCACGAGTGAATATCAAATTCATATGAGTCTTTGGGCTATACTAGCAGCTCCCCTACTCGCAGGAAACGATCTCACAACGATGACCCAAGCAACAAAAGACATTTTGTTGAACAAAGAAGTTATAGCAATCGATCAGGACAAACTAGGTAAACAAGGTGACCGTGTTTATGCAGAGGGTTCAGTAGAGGTTTGGTCTCGAGATCTCGCTGACGGATCTAAAGCCGTAGGACTATTTAATTTAGCAGATACCAAATCTCATATGGTTTTAGATTTTGAAAAACTTGGTTTAACCACCCAAGCGAAAGGACGAGATCTTTGGCTGCACAAAGACATTGGAGCAATCGCTCCGGGTTATAATGCTACACTACCACCCCATAGCGTACTCCTACTAAAAATAAGTCAGTAAATCTCCTGAATACGTAATTAAATCTTTCTAAGCCTTCTTAACAAAACACGCTTTTAAAGCCACAGCCATACCCTCGATCTTACAGTCGATTTCATGATCGCTGTCTACTAAGCGAATGTTTTTAGCTTTGGTTCCGGATTTAAGAACCTGAGATCCACTTCCAAGTTTTAAGTCCTTAATAAGCGCTACAGTGTCACCCGTTGTAAGTACATTTCCGAAGGCATCCCTTACAAGCTTAGCCGCTTGAGGTGCTTCTTCTTTCTGCCATTCATGACCGCAGGTTGAACACTCCCAGTGGTTAGGATGTTCTAAGACGTCTTCTAACGTACAAGCGGGACATGAAGGTTTCATTTTCTTACATTGTTTAGCTAAGCTAAACAATGCAAGTGTCACGCCTTAGAATTAATCTAAACTTCTTGAGGAGCTGCTTCTTGAGGAGGAGCTGCCTGAGTAAAAAGTAACTTCTCTCCGTCTCGAGTAACTTGCACTGGCTCGTTTTCACGAATGTCACCTCGTAGTATTGCTTCTGCTAAAGGATCTTCTAGGTAGTGCTCAACTGCACGGCGTAGCGGTCTAGCACCATATTTTTCATCGTAGCCTTTATCGATGAGAAGAGTTTTAGCTTCTTCAGTAAACTCGAGTGTGATTTTTCTTTCTACAAGACGCTTAACAAACTTAGCGACCTCGAGTTCAACAATCTTAACTAAATCAGCTTTATCGAGAGGACGGAAAAAGACGATATCAGAAATACGATTTAAAAACTCTGGTTTGAAAACGCGCTTAGCTTCTTCAAGCACTTTCTCACGCATTTTTTCCGCATCATTAAAACTTGTTGCTGCTGCAGCAAAGCCCATTGAAGTCTGACGCTGCAAAAGTTGAGCTCCAATATTGGAGGTCATAATAATAATTGTATTCCTAAAGTCGACCGTTCGTCCTAACGAATCGGTTAATCTTCCATCTTCTAAGATCTGCAATAGAAGTTGTAGTACGTCAGGATGAGCTTTTTCGATTTCGTCAAAAAGTATAACTGCATAGGGTCTACGACGGACAGACTCAGTTAACTGACCTCCCTCCTCGTAACCAACATAGCCAGGGGGAGAACCAATTAAGCGTGAAACAGCAAACTTCTCCATGTATTCGCTCATATCAATTTGCACAAGTGCCTCTTGATTACCGAACATCTGAGCCGCTAATTGCTTAGCTGTTTCTGTTTTACCTACACCTGTAGGACCAACGAATAAGAATGAACCAATAGGTCTACGAGGATCTTTAAGATCAGCACGGGAACGCCTTAATGCGCGTGCAATAGAGCTTGCTGCAATCTCTTGTCCGATTACGTGTTTTTGAATTTCTGTCTCCAAAGCAAGCAGTTTTTCACTCTCCTTTTTCTCCATTCGAGAAAGCGGAATTCCAGTCCACTCTGCTACTACTTGCATGATTAACGTATCATCAATAGCAACACGATGCTCTTCACGAGCGCGCTTCCATTCTGCTGTTACTTCTTCATGCTTAACACGCAGTTGTTTTTCTGTATCTCTAAATTTTGCAGCTTCCTCAAATTGCTGCTCGCTAATCGCTTTTTCTTTAAGCGAACATACCTGATCGATTTCTTTGAGAAGAGATTCAATATCGGGTGGACGACTGAGTGCTCCTATACGAGCACGCGATCCAGCCTCATCCATAACATCAATTGCTTTATCAGGTAGAAAACGTCCAGTAATATAACGATCCGAAAGTTTGACTGCAGCCTCAATGGCTTTATCGCTAAAGGTTGCCTTATGATGATCCTCATACTTGGACTGAATTCCATGAAGAATAGTAATAGCATCTTCAACAGAAGGCGGTTCCACCTTCACGGATTGAAAGCGTCGATCTAAAGCAGAATCTTTTTCGATGTACTTACGGTATTCGTTTAATGTAGTTGCACCAATACATTGTAACTCGCCACGCGATAAAGCGGGTTTGAAAATATTGGATGCGTCCATAGCTCCTTCAGCAGCACCCGCTCCAACAATAGTATGCATTTCATCAATGAAAATTATAACGTTTTTAGAACGTTTTATTTCGTCCATCACTGCTTTGATTCTTTCTTCAAACTGACCGCGGTACTTTGTACCCGCTACCATCAAAGCGAGATCAAGTGTAATAACTTTCTTATCGAGTAAGATTTCAGGTACATTACCTGAAGCTATTTCTTGAGCCAAGCCCTCTACAATAGCAGTTTTACCTACGCCTGCTTCTCCTATGAGTACAGGGTTATTCTTACTGCGTCTGCATAAAATCTGAATGACACGCTTAATTTCATTTTTCCTACCAACTACGGGATCCATTTCACCCTTGCGTGCAAGTTCAGTAAGATCGCGTCCAAACGCTTTTAATGCAGGCGTTTTGGTATCTTTAGCCTGTTCTGTGGAGCCTGCTGGGCGAGAGGCTTGACTACCCGAAGTCGCTTCCTCTGGAGTTGAAGTATCGCCACCAGAAAATTGAGGATCTAATTCTTTAAGTATCTCGTTTCGTGTTCGCTCTATATCAATATCAAGCGATTTAAGTACACGTGCTGCAACGCCCTCGCCTTCGCGTAGCAAACCTAAGAGAACATGTTCAGTGCCTACATAAGAATGACTTAGCGTTTTTGCTTCTTTACCCGCTAATGCTAATACTTTTTTTACCCGTGGCGTAAAAGGAATATTAGACTGCGCTTTAGTTTCCTGACCAATTCCGACCTCTTTCTCAACAGCAGCTCGCACAGTTTCTAAGTCCAAATTCATCTTCTGTAACACACTCACTGCAACGCCTTGTCCGAGCTTAATGAGTCCAAGTAAAATGTGTTCGGTACCTACATAGTTATGATGAAACCTCTCGGCTTCTTTACGTGCAAGTTGCAGGACTTGTTGAGCCCTAGGTGTAAAATTATTCATCGGTTCTGGGGGCATGGTAGTGTCCTTATATGTTTAATTTTTATCCGACGTATTCACAGTAAAATCTGGTTTTGTCACATGCGCAAATTCATTGCGTAGTTTAGCAGCACGTAGGAAATCTCTTTGGTGTGCATCACAAGCGCCCTTTTGGGCATATTGTAAATGACCGGGTTGAGCCTCAATAAATAAACGATCTATGATAGAACGACAGCTCTCAGGGTACATCTTTAAATCTACGCCTAGTCTTACCAGAGATAGCAAATTCATAGCTTCACCCGAAGTGAGCAAATGACTATTTTGCAAAATACCGTAAGCCCGACCTAATTTATCGAATAATTTTCCTGAGTCGGTTTCGATTAATTTTTCGCGGGCATTTACTTCATGATCAACGATTGATTGAAGGACACTGGAAAGTCGTCTTATAATATCTTCCTCGGTTTCACCCAAGGTCATCTGATTTGAAATCTGAAATATACTTCCGCTCGCATCAGAGCCTTCTCCAAATAAACCGCGTACAACCATGCCGAGTTGATTTACTGCACGGACCACTTTTTCCATTTGGTTTGAAATAACCAAAGCAGGTAAATGCATCATTGCTGAAGCCCTTAATCCCGTTCCCAAGTTTGTAGGACACGCTGTGAGATAACCCAAGGTAGGTGAGAACGCAAAATCTAAAGCTTCTTCCAAAGCACTATCTAAATCATCAATTTGATTCCATGCTTTTTTCAAATGAAACCCAGAACGTAGTACCTGAATTCTTAAATGGTCCTCCTCATTAACCATTACAGAAAATGTTTGGTCACGACTAATAATAACGCCACTGCCTTGGGTCGATCCACTGAGTTCACGGCTAATTAAATGCCGTTCAACTAAATTTAATTTTTCAAGTTCAGAGAGTGTATTAACAGCAAGACTTAGCCCTCGTTTCAATGGACTAATTGAAGTAACTGCCTTTTGACATTTTTCTAAAATGACATCGCGCTGAGCAGGCCTTGCCCACCCTGGAAAAGGTTGCCCTGCTAAATTACGTGCAAGACGTACCCGAGTCATCAGCACAATAGCTGTTTTACTACTCGTGCTGTCTGTTAGTTCAGACGTAGAATCTAAAAGACTAGAAATAGTCATCGCTTTTCCTCGATTTTAGGAGCAGCAGATTGCTTCACTTCATTAATTTCGTCTCTGAAACGCGCTGCTTCTTCATAGCGCTCTGATTTAACTGCCTCTGTGAGCTCTGTCTCTAATTTAGTCAAACGATCGTAGAGGGATTTACGCGTTAACGCTACTTTAGGTATTTTACCTACATGCGTAGTACCCTTATGCATGCCATCTAGCATTGCATCGGTCATATCCTTAAATGTTTCGTAGCACGATGGACAGCCGTAGCGACCCGTCTTCTTAAAATCGGGTTGAGTAAAGCTACATTTAGGACAACGCGTACCCGTTAACGCTTTATCTGGGTTAAGCGAGGCCTTTAGAAGTAAATCAGCAAGTGAAAATCCACTGGGATCAGTTACCCCCTTCTGCTGGGCGCACGTTTCGCATAAATCAACTTTGTGAACTTTATTGTTCACGATTTGGGTAAGGTGTACCGTAGCTGGATTAACGCAAAAATCGCACTTGAGTGGACTGTTCATAGTTTAGCTAGGTAATATAATGCAACTAATGTGCCACGCTTTGTCTCACTGGCAAGTGTCAGTAAACGATTTTCAAGCTTGAGACAGTCAGTCTCAAATCGTGGCACACCAGAGACACGGGTGTCACCTATTTTCTTAGATAATGGGTAGGTTTTAAATGCCGTCAAATCCGTGTTCCTTCAATGCGAACGCGCTTCCTAAAAGCTTCTAAAACCTTAGCTGTAATAGGTCCTGGACGGCCTGATCCAATGACGCGACCATCTAATTTTGTAACAGGAATGACTTCAGCACCGGTTCCCGTAAGAAAACACTCATCAGCGCACCAAATATCGTAGCGCGTAAGTGTTGTTTCCTTGAAAGGTAAGTTAAGCTCTTGAGCAATTGAAATAATAGTACCGCGGGTGATTCCCTCGAGGGCACCTTGGGATGAAGGCGTTGTTAATAGCACTCCCTTGTGCACAATAAATACATTATCGGCCGTACATTCTGCTACAAACCCTTGCTCATTTAGCATGATGGCTTCCAAAGCACCAAATTGTTTAGCCTCAATTTTCGCTAAAATATTATTGAGATAATTAAGCGATTTAATAGTTGAGGGCAATGAAGCAGGGCCAATTCTACGCGTCGGAACCGTAACGATAGCTAAGCCATTATCATAATGTTCTTGAGGATATAGGGTTATTTTATCCGCGATGACAAAAAGCGTTGGTTTTGGACATAGCCAAGGAGCCAATCCTAAGTCGCCGGGACCGCGGGTAACAACTAATCGTATGTAGGCATCCGTTAAATTATTAACGCGACAAGCCTCACACACAATATTACTTAACTCACTCCTAGTGAGGGGTATAGATAATAAAATAGCTTTTGCAGAGTACTCTAATCGCTCAAGATGCTCATCAAGACGGAAGACATTCCCATCATAGAGGCGAATACCCTCAAAAACACCGTCTCCATAAAGAAGACCGTGATCAAATACGGAAACTTTCGCTTCCGACTTATCGACAAAGGCGCCATCGAGATAAACCTTCATAGCTAATAACCTTATTAGTTCTCCTAAACCTTTGTCGAGAACAGTCCTTAGCTCACTTTGGCCTTTCTTCTAGCCAACAGACGGTCATTCTAAACCAAACCCTGCATGATACACGAACCTACACCCTCGTCAGTAAATCCAACGTACGTTATTGGACACAAAAATCCGGATGCTGACTCTATTTGCTCAGCAATTGCCTATGCCTCGTTTAAAGAAGCGCGTGGAGAAAAAGGATTTGTAGCTGCACGTTGCGGTAATTCTAACGCTCGAATTGACACTATCTTAAAGCGCTTCAATCAGCCTTTACCTCTTTATTTAAGTGACGTTTCTCCACGTGTAAGAGACTTGATGGTAACCAAAGTTATTTCCATAACAGAAAATTCAACCTGTGCAGAGGCCTTAGAATTGATTGATCGTCATGACATTCGGTTACTTCCTGTGGTTAATGCAGATCAGAAGGTAGTCGGAACTATTTCACTTTCCCATCTAGGAAGTATTTTTATTCCTCGTGCAAGTGAACCCAAGTTAATGCGCAAAGTAGAAACCTCCCTTACTAAAATTGTAAGTGCCTTGAAGGGTTCAGGTTTACATTTAGTAAACGCAGATATACATGAAGAACTCTTTGTACGTATCGCTGCTATGGATATACGATCCTTCGGTAAGTTTTCTGAAATAGATAAAATACCAGCAGGCGAATCTGTTATAATCGTTGGAGACAGATCAGATATTCAACGCCGCGCTATAGAGCTTGGGGTAAGAGTGATAATCGTTACAGGTAATCTACCGATAGAGGAGGCAATAGTAACCGCATGTAAAAACGCAAAGGTAAGTCTTATCAGCAGCCCCTTTGATTCTGCAACGACATCCTGGGTGGTTAGAACAGCATCTACAATTACGCGAGTTGTTGAGCCTAATTATCCCTCGATAGCAGCCGATGCTCGTATTGTGGATATGAGAAAAAAAATAGCAGCGCTTACAGCTCCCGCTTTTATAGTTCTAAACGATGATAAAACACTTAGCGGCGTTCTCTCTAAGAGTGATGTTATAAAACCAGTTCAAACAAAACTAGTACTGGTCGATCACAATGAACTACCTCAAGCAGTAAGTGGCGCTGAAGATGCCTATATAACAGAAATCATAGATCACCACAGGCTGAGTCCTTTTAGTACGCCTCAACCTATTCTTTTTATTAACGAACCTGTTGGTTCGACCTGTACGATAGTTGCAGATTTATTTAGACGAGAAGGATTAAGCCCAACACCTGAAATAGCAGGGCTCATGATGGCAGGTCTTATTTCAGATACGTTGCATCTTAACAGTCCAACAACAACCGCTAAAGACCATGCTATTTTAAAGTGGCTTGCCTCTATTGCAAAAGAAGATCCGAGCAAACTCGCTGATGCAATTTTTTCGTCGGGATCTCTTATTTTAGCAACAACACCTGACAAAGTGGTTCGCTCGGATTTCAAAATTTATAACGAGGAAAATTTCAATTTCTCTGTCTCTCAAATCGAAGAATTAGGTTACGATAATTTTCTTAATAGCGCAGACTCACTAAAACAAGCTGTAGAAAGCTTACGCAAAGATGAAAAGCTAGATTTCACGGCACTCTTAGTAACAGACATTAATACTCAAAACTCGCTACTTCTCTTGAGTGGCTCACAAGAACTTATTAAAAAGGTTGCTCATACGCACATAGAACAAGACGGCGCTTTTGAGCTACCTGGAATTGTAAGCCGTAAAAAACAACTTATTCCCTACCTCAGCAGTCTACTTAAAGAAATTAAAGCAGAAGGTACTTAAAGAGGTAAGGTGTAGGCTTAAATATGTATTGCTTCACCTGTGGTAGCAGCTGCTGCTTCCATGTTCGCTTCACTCAGTGTAGGATGAGCGTGAATTGTTTTGTGAATTTCCTCAACGCTCGCCTCAAGCTCTATTGCTAAACAATATTCAGCTATAAGTTCGGTAGCTTCAGAGCCAATAATATGTGCTCCGTAAATTTCGCCCGTTTTTGTATCGCTAATAACTTTAACAAACCCTTCGCTCTCTGCAGATGCTACCGCTTTACCAGAAGCAGTGAATGGGAATTTACCAATCTTAAAAGCCAGACCCTTATCTTTAGCAGCCTTTTCAGATAAACCGATACTAGCCACTTGGGGTTGGCAATAGGTGCAACCTGGAAAATGATTAACACGAGTTGATTTACCGTGCCCAAACATCGCATTAACTGCGGTGATTGCTTCAAAGGTAGCAACGTGCGCTAACCAAGGAGGTCCAATAATATCACCTGCTGCGTAAATACCAGGAACGTTTGTCTGATAATCATTTCCTACTTTAATGTAATTACGATCGAGATCGATTTTTACCTTGGGTGAGATTACTCCTTCGATATTAGCTACGACGCCGATTGCAGAAAGCACTGTATCTGCTTCAATCGTTTGCTTCACTCCGTCTTTAACTAAATCAACAGAGACTCCTGTTTTGGAAACTTTGAAGTTTTCACATTTTGTAGAAAGGTGAATAGCAATGCCCTGTTTTTCAAATGAGCGCTGAAGCGTCTTAGATACTTCCTCATCTTCAACAGGAAGTACATTAGGCAACATTTCTACTAGAGTAACTTTTGAACCAAATGCGTTAAAGAAATAAGCAAACTCAACACCTATTGCTCCAGCTCCGACAATAATAACTGACTTAGGAAGCGTCTTTGCGACAAGTGCTTCACGCGATGTCATAACTCTAACTCCATCAACTTCGAGATCTGCTATACGCCGCATTTTACATCCCGTTGCGATTAGAATTTTTTTAGCCTTAAAGGTTTTTCCTTTAGCTTCACCTTCTAAGATTTCGACAACTCCAGGTGCGATTACCTGAGCCTTTCCAACTACGTACTCGACTTTATTTTTACGAAACAGGAACTCAATACCCTTTGCCATTTGACCTGCAACGCCACGGGAGCGCTCCATCACTTTAGCAAAGTCAAAGGAAACGTCTTTGACACTTATTCCAAACGTTTCTGATTTCTTAATCTTCTCATAAAGTTCGGCACTCTTAAGTAACGCTTTAGTAGGGATACATCCCCAATTAAGGCATGTACCACCTGCACGCTCGAGTTCAATACAGACAACTTTTTTACCGAGTTGACCAGCTCGTATAGCGCCTGCATAGCCTGCAGGTCCGCCGCCTATAACAACTAAGTCATAATCAAGAGATTCAGCCATAACACCAAGGTGTGCAACCAACCAAAACCGTCAAATTTAAAGAAATAAAACCTAATACAGTAAACGAGTATATAATCCGCACTGCGCTTTAGTGAAATAATATGCTCACTTCATACATAATAAATTTTAGATTTATGATTTAAGAAAGCTAACATCACAATCGAGTACCCTGAAACTTTATTTTAAACGTTATGAATGAACAACTTACATTTTTACAAAAAAACAAGTACTAGATATCAATAACATCTGAATCTGATTTAGTTTTATTCGCTCGGGTTGCGGGTGGCGTACGTTTTGAAGATCCACTCATAATAAAATTGGTTACACTTAATACCACAGCACCACCCACAGCAGACCAAAAACCCGCTACATGAAAACCACCCACTAGACGACCTGCTAGCATAAATAATAAGGCATTTATAACCACTACCCCAAGCCCAAGACTAAGTACGATAAAGGGAAGCGCGAATAATACTAAGATTGGTTTAAGTAATGAATTAAGTACTCCCAAAACACAGGCGACGCAAATGAGTGTAAAAAGATCTTCACACTTAATTCCCGGAATAAGTTGCGTAGATAAAGCTACACCTAAGGCTAAGACAAACCATCGAAACATGAGTTGAAAAAATCGAGAATGCATCTCTTGATTAAGTGTTAGGCAACTTTTGCAGCGCGCAATGAAAATAGTTATTGTCCAAGATCATCTTAGAAGTGGAGGTACCGAAAGGCAATCGGTATACCTAGCGCGTGCTTTCTTTAGCCTAGGTCATGAAACGACTCTTATTACCTTTAGACCAGGTGGTATATTAGAACACCTTGAAGAATCGAACCGATTTGAACCAAACCTCATTCATTTACAGCCTTTTGACACTGGCTTGGATTGGCTAGCTTTAGGTTTAACGAGTACTGCTCTTAAACTAAGCCCAGATATTATTTTATGCCACGGCCGTATGGCAAATTGTTACGCTGGATTACTCCAAGAGGCACTTCCTAAGTGTGTTGTTATAGGCACATTACGTACCGGTAAAAAACTTCCCTATTTTTTTCGTAAATCACTACTAAAAGTAAAAGCCATTATTGCTAATAGTCAGGATACAAAAGACCGCTTAGTACATTCACTCAATATTACACGGGAAAAAATTACTGTCATTTATAATTCACTTATTTTTAAACCGGCAGACGAAAATAAAAGTAATCTTGAATTAAGAGAAAAATTAGGAGCCAATTTAGATACAGTAATATTCCTCTGTGTTGCAATGTTTCGTGCTGAGAAAAGACAAGCAGACTTAATTAAAATCGTATCTAGACTTCCTGAAAATCTTGATTGGAAATTAGTGTTTGTAGGTGATGGCAAAGAGCGGTCTGCCTGTGAGCGCCTTGTAGAACAGTTAAATCTAAAGAAACGCATCGTATTTAGCGGTTTCAATCCAGACCCTACTCCCTTCTATGCCTTATCAGATATCGCAGTACATGCCTCAGAAAGAGAATCCCTATCGAATTTTCTTATCGAAGCACAAGCACACGGTTTACCTGCTGTTGTATATCCTGCTCAGGGTATAATCGAGAGTATGATTCTAGGTGAAACCGGTTGGATAATAGAACGCGGTAATGAAGAGGGCTTTAGAGCAAAGTTAATAGAGCTTTGTAATGATTCTGTTTTAGTAAAAAAAGAGCGTTCCCAGTCAGCACGTTTATTTGCAGGAACCCGCTTTGATTCAGAAAAACAAGTGAGTCTTTATATAGCTCTTTTTACTACGTTATTAGCTAAAAAATAATGTAGGATTTAACCGCTTATAAATAGTTTAGTTTAGGTAAAAATAACGTGCTCTAGATTTGACAAAAGGCACGGTTTAGATGCCCGTAGTCATGTGCCAAGTCACCTCTCTAAAGACCCAAATTCTAGCGCCGACTCAATACGACTCAAAGGGGTAAGGCAAAATAACCTAAAAGGATTCGACCTTGATATACCTCATGGTAAATACACGGTAGTAACGGGTCTAAGCGGTGCCGGTAAAAGTTCTCTCGTATTTGATACTTTACACGCAGAGGGTCAGCGTCGCTACGTTGAAACATTTAGTGCCTATACGCGCCAGTTTTTAGACCTGTTAGCTAAACCTAATGTCGATTCAATCGAAAACATTAGGCCGTCAATAGCGATTCAACAAACCAACACCGTTAAGACATCTCGATCAACGGTTGGAACGATGACTGAGCTAACCGACTACTTCAAAGTTTGGTTTAGTCACTCAGCATCCTGTTTTGACCCAGTAAGTGGTGAATTAATCGAGGACGATAATCCTGAAAAAATCTGGTATAAAATAGAGAGTCCATTTTCTGATTCAACACTCATTGTTACCTTCAAAGTAACAAAGCCAGAAAACATAACGTGGGACGAAATACTTAAGAATCTTAAAGGCCAAGGTTACATTAAATGTTTACTCAGTGAAGAAGATCCAAGCTTAAGGGGTAAACTTAGCGAATCTCGCATTGATGATCTTCTTATAAACTCGAACGGTTTATTGAATAAAAATACATGGCTTCTTGTAGCGCAGGATAGATTAAAAATTAAATCTGAAATTAAAAGTCGCTTCATTGAGGCAGTTGAAACTGCATTTCAATTCGGTTCTGGTCATGTCAGACTATTTAATGAAACGTTATTGCCAGATAAAACACGCTCATTTACCCAGGTATCTCACTATTCAAAAGGTCTTCACTCCCCAACTACAGGGAGAACATTCAGGAGCTCTTCTCCTAGCCTATTTTCCTTTAATTCTCCTCTTGGGGCCTGTCCTAAGTGTAAAGGATTTGGACGTATTATTGAATTAGATTTAAGATTAGCTATTCCAGATCAATCCCTCTCAATAGATGATGGAGCTCTAAAATGTTGGGAAGGCGAAGTCTACTCTTCTTCAAAAGAAGACTTAAAGATTTTTACAAAGAGAAAAAAAATTCCTACTAACGTTCCCTTTGCTGAACTCTCTAAGGAACAACAAGCATTTATTATCGAAGGAGAGCCTGGTTATGGCGAAGAGAATAATAAAGAATGGCCTAAATACTGGTACGGCGTACGAGGCTTTTTCCGTTGGCTAGAAAAGACTACTTATAAAATGCATGTGCGTGTATTTTTATCACGCTATAGGGCTTATAATATGTGCCCTGATTGTCTTGGAGCTCGATTACAAAGTGAATCTTTATGTTGGAAATGGCATTCCCTTACGCTACCGGAATTATATGCAATGCCAGTGAGTACTTTACTTAAAAAGCTTACGACAGATGCTTTATTTACAAAGGAGAGTAAACATAGTCCTCAAGCTAGTGATCTTGCACTTGAATCTATTCTCACGCGTCTAAAATATCTCGAGCAAGTCGGTCTAGGATACCTTACTATTGATCGCTCTTCGCGTACACTCTCTGGCGGAGAAGTAGAACGTGTAAACCTTACCTCATGCTTGGGTACTTCTTTGGTTGATACCCTCTTTGTTCTCGACGAGCCAAGCGTGGGCCTACACCCAAGAGATGTAGATAGACTCATTGAAATCATACGTTCTTTAACTGACTCAGGAAATACAGTCATCGTAGTAGAACACGATGAAGCAATGATTCGAGCCGCAGATCACGTAATTGAAGTAGGCCCAGAACCTGGATCACGCGGAGGATCAATCGTTTTTGAAGGCGACGTAAAAACAATGCTCAAGGACAAACTTAGCATAACAGGTGCTTATTTTTCAGGTAGAAAAACTATCCCTACTCCTGAAAAACGCAGAAGTGTAGATGCAAAAAGTAATTGGCTTACGTTTAACTCTGTTACTAAGCATAATATAAAAAATCTTACATTTAAAATACCGCTTAAAAAATTAGTGTGTTTAAGCGGGGTTTCAGGCTCTGGTAAATCTACACTACTTGATAATGTTATTTATCAAGGCCTACTTTCCGAAAAGCATCAACTCGCAGATGATCCTGCAATGATAGCCTCTATTGTATGCGACGAACCGTTTACTGAATTAGTCTTTGTCGATCAGTCTCCATTAAGTAGGACTCCACGCTCAAATCCTGCTCTTTATACCGGGGCATGGGAGTTAATACGTGAACTTTACGCAGCGACTCCAGCGGCTAAAGCAGCGGGTTGTACAGCGAGTGATTTTTCATTTAATGCGGGTGACGGACGATGCCCCAATTGCACTGGACTAGGGTTTGAAAAAATAGAAATGCAATTTCTTTCTGATGTATTTGTACCCTGCGCTGTATGCGAAGGTAAACGCTTCAGACCACAAATCCTTTCGTTTACTTTCCAAGAGAAATCGATAGCCGATTTATTAGAAACATCCGTTACAGATTCACTACCCTTCTTTAGCGGCTATGAAAATATAAGATCACGATTATCAGGATTAGTAGAGGTAGGACTAGGCTATCTTAAATTAGGTCAACCAATAAATACGCTGAGTGGAGGCGAAGCGCAGCGTCTTAAATTAATTCGTTATTTAGGAGGCTACGCAGGTGAAGCAACACCAAAGCCAGGAGCATTACTACTTCTTGATGAACCTACTACAGGACTTCACCGTCATGATGTAAAAGTGCTTATCTCAGTACTTCAAAATTTAGTAGATCAAGGACATACATTAATTGTTATCGAACATAATTTAGATGTACTTAAGTCCGCAGATTGGATTTTAGAAATTGGTCCTGATGCAGGTATCAATGGAGGTAAAGTTATTGCTGAGGGTACGCCAGAATTAATTGCAAAGTCTACGACAGAAACAGCTTCATTTTTAAGAAAAGCGCTAGGGCTAGAAAAAGAAGATTTAGCTTTAAAAGAACAGGTGGCAAAGATTCGACCTAAGCGAGTACATGCAATCACATTAACAGGTGCACGAGAAAATAATCTTAAAAACATATCCGTACGTATTCCTCACCATACCCTGACTGTTGTTACGGGAGTTTCTGGTTCCGGTAAATCTACGTTAGCTTTCGATCTTATATTTGCAGAAGGTCAAAGACGCTTCATGGAATCTATGTCTCCTTATGCGAGACAATTTGTAGAGCAGTTACCACGACCTGATCTCGATAGACTTACAGGTATACCTCCTACAGTAGCTATAGAACAACGCATTACTCGTGGCTCACGCAAATCAACCGTAGCAACAATAACAGAAGTAGCTCAATACCTGCGTCTTTTGTATGCACGATTAGGCATTCAGTATCATCCTGAAACAGATCGTGAAGTCGTTCCTTTAAAACCAAATGCACTCAATGATCTTTTATTAAGAGTAGTGAAATCTGCTGATGCAAAAAAGGCAAAAGCTCTTTACTTATGTGCACCCCTTATTAGGAGCAGAAAAGGACATCATCAGCCAATTGCCGAGTGGATTAGTAAACAAGGCTACAGTTTAATGCGGGCTGATAAAAAGGTTCTCAAAGTTGAATCATTTCAAAAACTCGATCGCTATAAGGAGCACGATATCGAAGTTATCGTATGTGATTTAAAAGAAGAAACTAAAAAAGAATCACACATTAAAGCCCTCGAGACAGCGCTCAGTCTAGGAAAAGGAACGTGTTTTCTTTTAGCTCATCCCGGTAAAGTATTATCCTATTTTTCGACGACGAGAACAGATCAAGAAAGCGGAGAGTCTTTTCCTGAATTAGATCCAAAACACTTCTCTTTTAATTCACCTCAAGGCTGGTGCGCAGCCTGTCGTGGCCATGGAAGAATATATCCCTGGATGCTCACTCCAGAGGATGAAGAAGATGAAGAAGCTCATCTCCGCCAATACGGAATAGATTTAACAGATATATCTGACACAGGTGAACCGTGTCCCGAATGTCATGGAGAGCGCCTAAATCGAATTGCTCGAGCGGTAAAACTTCCCTTCAAAAATAGTGATCCCCTTTCGCTTCCAAAGTTACTTGCGCTTACTCCAGCGGAAGTATGCGCTCGCATACGTTCACTCTTAGTCGACTCCCGTGGTAAGCTTATAATACAGGATATAGCTCCTCAAATTGAAGAACGTTTAGCATTCCTAGAACGCGTTGGCCTAGGCTACCTTGCCTTAGATCGGTCGACGGAAACACTTTCAGGTGGAGAAGCGCAACGTATACGTTTAGCTGCCCAGCTTGGTTCTAATCTATCTGGAGTACTTTATGTTTTAGATGAACCGAGTATTGGATTACATGCTCGTGATAATACACGTCTCATAAGAACTCTTAAAGAGCTTCAAGCTAAAGGAAATACTCTTATTGTAGTGGAACATGATGATGAATTGATGGAGCATGCTGACCATATTATTGATTTAGGACCAGCAGCTGGTATCCACGGAGGTGAAATCTTAGCCGAGGGAACTCCAGATCATATTAAAACTAGTGATCGTTCTCTAACCGGGCTTTTCCTAGCTAAAGGAATTAAACATCCTATTCGTGGTAATTATCGTTCATTAACACATACCAAGGAGGCTCCACTTAATTGGATTGAATTAAGTCATGTAAATTTCAGAAACATTAAAGGTATTGACTTAAAAATACCCACAGGTCGATTAGTGATGATTGCAGGTCCAAGCGGTGCTGGTAAATCTACCTTATTTAGAGACGTGCTTGCACCTGCCGTTGCTGAGGCAATTAAAGAAAAAAAGAAATCTATTTCTGGAAAGGTCTTTACCCAATCTACAGGATTTGTGAGTGAGGACCGATTAGAAGGTAAAAAAGATAAAGTGTTATTTAAAGATCTCACCGGACTAGCAGGTTTAAGATCAGTAATCATAGTAGATCAGTCGCCGATAGGAAAAACGCCGCGCTCAACACCAGCTACCTATTTAGGTATTTTTGATACTATTAGACAGTTCTTTGCTACTCTACCCGAATCGAAATTAAGAGGTTACAGTGCGTCTCGTTTTTCTTTCAACACAAACTTAGGTCGTTGCCCTACGTGTGAAGGAGCTGGAAGAATTAAACACGAGATGGCTTTCATGCCGGATACTTACCTTCCCTGCGAAGAATGTCGTGGGCTGAGGTATAGTGCCGAATTAGAGGAAATTAAATGGAAAGGCTACAATATAGGCCAAGTGCTGAAACTCACCTTTGAAGAAGCTGCAACATTCTTTGACTTTCACAATCATTTAGGAGCAGTCTGTAAACTAATGGTTGATTGTGGACTAGGTTATTTAACATTGGGCCAAAGTTCTCCAACATTATCAGGAGGTGAAGCTCAGCGTTTAAAACTTGTTACAGAACTTTCAAAAGGACTAGCTACTTTAACCGATGCGCGCAGAGGACAATCACCAATAAATCTCTACTTGCTTGAGGAGCCAACGATTGGTCTACATCTTAGTGACTGTGAAAAACTTATCCACGTATTACACGCCTTAGTTGAACAAGGTCATACGGTCTGCGTAATTGAACATAATATAGATCTACTAGCCGAAGCTGACTATATAGTAGAAATGGGTCCTACAGGCGGTCCTGAAGGAGGAAAACTACTGTATCAAGGAAACTTAAAAGATATGTTTAAAGAAAAGAACAGCCCTACAGCACCTTATATCAAAGCTAAGTTTAAATAAAATCATACGTTTTTATTTAAAGCTAAATGCGCTTTAGCAACTTCGATATACTTGAGTGCTGAGTATTTAAGTGATGCGATTTCACTCTCCGTTAAAGCACGTATAACTTTAGCAGGAGATCCATAAACCATTGACCTCGGCGGACAAACAAAGCGCTGAGGAACAAGACTATTAGCACCAATTATGCTTTGAGATCCAATCACAGCACCATCGAGCACAGAAGCCCCCATACCAATTAAACACTCATCTTCAATGGTACATGCATGAATTATAGCAGCGTGGCCAATCGTGCAATATTCTCCAATAATAGCAGGATACGTATCGGAATGGTGAATAACAGCATTATCTTGTATATTAGTTCCCCTGCCTACTCTAATTTCGTTTATATCCGCCCGAAGCACTGCTCCATAAAACACAGAAGAATCAGCAGCGAGAACTACGTCTCCTAAAATAGTAGATGTAGGTGCAACAAAAATAGCTTCTGCTATTTCTGGTTTCTTACCTAAATACTTCGTTAATCGCTCTGAGTGATTCATACTGATTTTGTAGAATTATTTATCGTAGGGAATTCCAATAGCTTTAGGGGGATTGGATCGCGCAACAAATCCAGCTAAAAGAACAACGGTCAATATATAAGGTAAGGCAATAATAAATTGTACAGGGATAACTCCCAACATAGGTAGAGAAACGCCTTGGAGTCGTGTAGCAATAGAATCCGTACATGCAAATAAGAGACAAGCCCCTAAAGCTCGGTAAGGTCTCCAATTACCAAAAATAAGTGCAGCTAGTGCCAAGTAGCCCTTTCCAGCTGTCATGTCAGGTATAAAACCTGCTCCAGCTGCTGTAGCTAAATAAGTTCCAGCTACACCACATAATACGCCTGATATAAGCACAGCTTGTGTTCTAATTTTTTTAACTGATATCCCTGCAGTATCTACTGCGTATGGGTTTTCCCCAACAGCTCGAATACGTAAACCGAAACGAGTCTTATATAAAATAAAAGCACTTAACGGGACAAGTGTAGCTGCAAGATAAACAATAAAGCTATGCCCACTTATTAGTTCAGAATAGAGCAATCCGGGGAAAGGATGCAAACGCGCTGAACTCGACCAAGGTAATGAAAGCTCCAAAAACCGTTGTCCAGGATTAACTAGACTAGGCGTCTGATTACCTAGGTCGAACCAAGCGAGAGCTAACGTAGGAGCAAGTCCTGCGATAGTAAGATTGATAGCAATTGCTGCTACGACTTGATTACCCTGCTTAAAAACACATACGAAAGATAGCAGTCCAGCGATGAGCACGGATGTACTCACACCAATCAGGAGTCCTATCCATGCCGAGCCGTATATAGCCGAGGATGCGGCGGAGGCAAAAGCAGCACCTAGCATCATCCCCTCTAGTCCAAGAGCTACTACGCCTGAACGCTCGCTAAACAAGCCTGCATAGGTAGCAAGTACAAGCGGTGTAGCAACACGTATGGTTCCTGCTAAAAGCAGAATAATTAATGTGTAATAACTCAAAATCATACGTGAGTTAAAAAAACCTTTCTTAATGGTTTTTTAAGTAGTTGCTCCAGCGCACCACAAAATAAAATTACTAAGCCTTGGATTACGATAACAAGTGAATGACTTACATGTGGCATTTCAAAAGCGAGTTCTCCGCCACCTTGTACAAGTGCACCAAAAAGCAGTGCAGAAAAACAAATACCAACAGGATTATTACGACCCATTAATGCTACCGCGATTCCTATAAATCCTGCTCCAGCTGGAAAATCTAAAGTTAAACGATGTTGAGATCCCATGAGCTCATTGAGACCTAAACAGCCAGCCAAAGCACCGGATATTAACATCGCTTTAAACATGTAACTCTCTGGAGAAATTCCTGCATACCTAGCTGCAGATTGGCTCGTTCCTGAAACCCTCAACTCATATCCAAATCGAGTTTTCCAAAGTAATATCCAAATAAGAGCAGCAATAATTAAAGCTATTACTAGTGCCAAATTAACAGGACTTTCGCCTGTATTTATACCAAGTAGAGCAAATAACCCTTTCAATGAAGGTAAAAACGCATGCGTTGAAAATGCACGGCTTTCAGGAGCTTGTTGGCCAGGTTTTATTAGAACACTTACTAAAAACCATGTCATAAGCGCTGAACCAATAAAATTAAACATGATTGTAGTAATCACGATATGGCTACCTTTACGCGCTTGTAAGTAAGCCGGAATAGCAGCCCAAGCAGCACCAAATAAAGCTCCAGCGAAGATACCTAGAACGATAACACACCACACCGGCAAACCACCTAAGTATAAACCAACTAAGCTAACTCCCAAGCCCCCTACATAGGCTTGACCCTCACATCCAATATTAAATAGGCCCGCATGATAAGCTAATGCAACGGCAAGCCCTGTAAAAATATAATTAGTACTATAAAATAGAGTATAGCCTAATCCTTCACCCGAGCCAAAAGAACCCTTCCATATTATTTCAATGGCTTTTTGGGGGCTCTCTCCAATAAGACATATAATGAGACTAGAAATAATAAGAGCTATGCCTAGATTAACCAGTGGAAGAACGATCGGCTCTAGCCGTAAATATAATGAACTTTTTATATTACTCATAGCTCACCAGTTGTTTCTTCCGTAACGATTCCAGCCATCATTAAACCTAAACCGCGCTCTGTTGCCTTGTCTGAAGAAACTTCGCCGATAACTAAACCAGAATTCATTACCAGAATTCGATCTGAGAGCGTGAGTATTTCATCGAGTTCAACAGATATAAGAAGAATAGCTACACCGCTATCTCTTAATTCAATAAGCCTTTTATGAATTGCCTCTATTGCTCCAATATCAACTCCACGCGTTGGTTGCCCTATAATTAAAATACGTGGATTAGAATTAATTTCTCTACCAAGAACCATTTTTTGCTGATTTCCGCCAGAAAAAGAATCAAGGCTAAGCTTAGACGCTAAAGGTCTCACATCCCACTGTTGCATAAGATCCTCACATTCTCTTGCGATTACCTTTGTACTGGTAAAAAACTTACTTCCGGTTACAGTAAACTGAGAGCCTAGTCTGATGTTGTCTTCAGCACTCATACTAGGAACGACACCTAGCTTAAGTCTATCCTCAGGTACATGTGCTATACCTAATTTACGCCTACCTAAAGCCCCATTCTTTAAAGCCGTAATATCAATCCATTTATCTGTACTCGTTTCTTTACATTCAATAACGCCTTGATTAGGCACTATCAATCCAGCAAGAACTTCGATGAGTTCTGATTGACCATTACTAGCAACGCCAGCTATTCCTACTATTTCTCCAGCGTATAGATCAAGCGAAACTCCATTTAAACGAGGCACACCATTACAATCAAAAACTTTAAGACCTTGTGCACGTAGGCATATATCACCACGTTTAGTACTACCACGTTTTATATCTAATAAAACAGGACGTCCAACCATTGTCTCTGCTAGTTGTTCGGGCGAGGTTAATGCAGTTGCTACATTTAAAACGACTTCACCTTGTTTCATTACTGTTACTCTGTCCGTAACTGCCATAATCTCTTTAAGCTTATGCGTTACAAATAAAACTGTTTTTCCTTGTTCTCGTAAGTTATTGAGAAATTTAAATAGAGCTTCAACTTCACTAGGAGTTAAAACTGCAGTAGGTTCATCAAGAATTAATAATTCTGCTCCTCGGTAGAGGGTTTTTAAAATCTCTACGCGTTGCTGAATCCCTACACCTAAATCTGCTACTTTGGCATCTAATGGAACATCCAAACCATAGTCCTTAATTAAACGCGAAATACCACTACGTGCAGTCTGAAGTCCTTCATTTAAAAATGCCCCACCCTCAGAACCTAAAATTACGTTCTCTAAAACGCTAAGTGATTCAACTAACATAAAATGCTGGTGTACCATTCCAATTCCAACAGCAATAGAATCCTCCGTAGTATTAAAATTTACTTTTGTTCCTTTAATCAAAATTTCACCTGAATCGAATGGCTGAAATCCTGTTATCCCATTCATTAAAGTAGATTTTCCTGCGCCGTTTTCTCCCACAATACCATGAATCGAACCCTGTAAAACTTTTAGATCTACAGCTTTATTTGCATATACATTCCCGAAGCGCTTATTAACTCCGCGCAGCTCTAAAGCATGCGATAGGATTTCCATTACTTGTACTCCGGTACACTAATTTTTCCAGATACAATATCTAATTTTGCTTGATTAAGACGAGCCTCCATTGAGGGAGTAATAAGTGAGCGATTATACTCATCTAGACTATAATCTACTGCATTACATTCTAGTCCAAGTTGTTTTAGACCGCCTTTCCATGTGTTATTTTTAGCCTCCATGAAAGAATTAAAAACAGCAACATCGACTCGTTTAATACACGAAGTAAGCACACTTCCAGGATGTACACCATCTTGATTCTTATCACACCCAATGCTCAAGAGACCAGCGTCTTTAGCGGCTTGCATAACTCCTATTCCAGTGCTGCCGGCAGCATGAAAAACAACATCTACGCCTTGACCAAATTGTGTCTTGGCTAATTCGCCACCTCGAATGGGATCATTCCAGGCAGAAGGAGTAGTGCCCGTCATATTAACAATCACTTGAGTAGAGGGGTCAATAGCATGCACACCTGCTGTATAACCAAGTGCAAATTTACGAATAAGAGGAATATCCATTCCGCCTACAAAACCAACCTTGTGCGTTTTTGAGGCAAGTGCTGCAGCCATACCACACAAATAGGAAGATTGATGTTCTTTATAATTAACGGATTCTACGTTAGGCAAATCTACAATACCGTCTACAATCACAAATTTTATATTTGGATATTCACGCGCCATCTCCTCGACTGCTGAGGCTTGGTTAAAACCAATAGCAGCTATTATATTAACTCCATGCCTAATGAGCTGTCGCATATACTGCGTGCGCTGAGCTTCGTTACCTAACTCGAATTCATGGCATTTAATTCCAGTTTCTTTAACAAATTTAGTTACACCTTCAGCAGCTGATTGATTAAAGGAATGATCATACTTACCACCCATATCATAAATGATACCAGGCCGAAGATCGTCTGCTTTTGCAAATAAAGCTAAAACAGCGAAAATAAAAATGAACTTATAATGTAGGAGTAAGCGATTAAAAGTAACCATAAAGCACAATCAATCTACAGGAACTGTGCTCTGACTCCAGATATCTTTTGCATATTCATTAATTGAACGATCGCTCGAGAATTTACCCATACGAGCGGTGTTTAATATCGCTTTCTCAGCCCAGCCGGCTTCATCCCGGTATGCCAAGTCAACTTTAGCCTGTGCATCACAATAAGCTCTAAAATCCGCTAGTACCATAAAAGGATCCCCTCCATTTAAAAGACTGTCATGCAAAGACGAAAATGCTCTTTGTTCGTTGGGAATCCAGTAATCACTTCCCAACCAGTCAAGTAAGGCACGTAATTCTTCGTCTTTGTTATAATAATCCCATGGATTATACCCTTTAGCATGCAGGGCATCTACTTCATCTACAGTCATGCCGAATATGAATATATTTTTTTCGCTTACTTCTTCAAGGATTTCCACATTAGCACCATCTAAGGTTCCTATTGTTAGCGCACCGTTAAGAGCAAGTTTCATATTTCCAGTGCCTGAGGCTTCCTTACCTGCTGTAGATATTTGTTCAGATAAATCTGCAGCCGGAATAATTTTCTCAGCAAGTGAAACACGGTAATTCGGCAAGAAAACAACCTTAAGTTTATTTCCTATACGAACATCCGAATTTATATGTTCACCAATTACATTGATTGCACGTATAATATTCTTAGCAACTTCATAGCCAGGAGCCGCTTTAGCAGCAAAAATAAATACACGAGGAACTATATCTAAATTAGGGTTTTGTATTAGGCGCCTGTATAGCGCCATAATGTGTAATAAATTTAAATGCTGCCTTTTATATTCGTGTAGCCGTTTGATCTGGACATCGAACAAAGCGTTAGGAGAAACAACAACACCACATTCTTCTAAAATAACACCGGCTAAATATACTTTATTCGCCTGCTTTACATCCATGTACTTCTTTTGAAAAACCCTGTCTTTAGCAAATTTTTCGATTCCTTTTAATTTATCTAACTGGCGAGGCCATGTATCGTCTTTAAGATATTCGCTGATTAGCTTAGCTAAGTTAGGATTACACTCCAAAAGCCAACGACGTGGTGTAATGCCATTAGTCTTGTTCTGGAACTTACCCGGATAGAGCAAATCAAACTCTGGAAATAATTGCTTACGTAAGAGTGCTGTATGAAGAGCAGCAACACCGTTAACAGCATGAGAGCCAACAACTGCAAGATTGGCCATTCGCACATACTTCTGTCCACTCTCGTCAATTAAAGAACATACGCGTTTCTTATCCACATCGCCCGGCCACATTGTTTCACATACCTTCATTAATCGTTCGTTAATTTCAAAAATAATCTGAATGTGCCGAGGAAGTACGCGTTGAAATAAAGGTACGCCCCACTTTTCTAAAGCCTCTGGTAAAAGAGTATGATTCGTATACGCAAAAGTTTTGGTAGCAATAGTCCAGGCTTTATCCCAGAGAATATTCTCTTCATCTAACAAGATACGCATTAATTCAGCAATAGCTATAGAAGGATGGGTATCGTTTAACTGTATAGCTGCTTTATCGCTAAAGTTATCCCAAGAATTAACCGGATTACGGAAATGTCGGCGAATAAGATCTCTTAGGGAACAAGATACAAAGAAATACTGCTGAACTAATCTAAGCTCTTTTCCGTTTTCTGTTTTATCGTTTGGATACAAGACTTTTGAGATAGTTTCACCAACTGCTTTCTCATGCACAGCGTCAACATATCCTCCTGAATTAAAAATACTTAAATCGAAATCCTCATTAGCGCGAGATGCCCAAAGACGAAGTAAATTGACCGTATTAGTTCCGTATCCAGCAATTGGAATATCGTGCGGTACTCCAATTACCGTGTTAAAATCGACCCATTTAGATTTATAATTTCCATGGTCATCAAAAACATTAACGACACGGCCGTATAAGCAAACTTTTTGCGAATACTCGGCACGGACTATTTCACATGGATTACCAAATGGCATCCAACGGTCAGGAAATTCTAATTGATGGCCGTTAGCAAACTCCTGTTTAAAAAGACCGAATTCATAATGGATACCATAACCCATAGCTGGGTAATCCAGCGTAGCCATGGAATCAAGAAAACAAGCAGCTAAGCGACCTAGCCCTCCATTACCTAAGCCCATGTCCATTTCAGCTTCGCGCACCTCAGTGTAATCTACACCCAAAGACTTGAGTGCTTCATGTGCTGTTTGATAGAGGCCGCTTGCGAGTAAATTATTTTCAAATAAACGCCCCATTAAATATTCTAACGAGAAATAATATACGCGACGAGAATTGCTAGCGTTATGAACAGCTTGGGTTTTAATCAGACGTTCATTAATGGATTCACGGACTGCTAGAGTTGTAGCTACCCACCAATCACGGTTAGTAGCACCTTCCGCAGGTCTAGCTAATGTTGATATTAGATTTCTAAGTATTGAGCTCTTTAAGGCTTCAGCTTTAGGGCTCAATTTTGGAGAGGAAATAGATTTAACTTTGTTCATGCAGATAAGGCGGTTACTGAAATGTACGTAGCAGTGCCTATGCCTAATAAAAAATATGAGCCGCCTATTTCAAAAGCCAAGCGCTAGAACGATTAAGTCGTGAATCTACGTTTAAGTTCAGAACTGTTTAATTCTATAAATATTGGCTTACCCCGCGGCGTGATTAATGGATTGTTTGTTGCAAATATTTGATTAATAACGGTTTGTGCATCATGCATAGTTGGACTCAGATAATAAGCCACTTTGCGTACGGCTGCCATACGAGCAAAATGCTCATGCATTATTTTCTTATTCGTAACATCCCACGTTTCCTCCCTGATAGCCAAAATAATTTCGCGAAAAAATTGCTCGGCCTCTTTGGCATCTAACCATGCAGGAATTGCCTCTATTCTGTAGAAATGACGACCAAACTCAGCAATAAGGAAACCGTAGCTTTGAAACACCGTAATATGGTCTAGAAGAAAAGCTGAACTGATAGGATCTAGTTCAATTGAAAGCGGAATAATCATTGCCTGGCGAGGCACTGCATCAGCAAAACCTTCTTTAAATATTAGTTCATACCAAATTCTCTCCTCAGCAGCTTTATAATCGAGGATAATCAATCCACTAGGAGTATCATACAAAAGATAGCCTACCTGCATAGCTCCAATAAAACGCCATGTCGAACTTGGTGAAGTATTTAAGTCAGACTGGTCCTGGATGGGATTTGCATCAGCCGATTTAATTTCTACCTTAGATGATTTGTAGGATTCTGCTTTATCATGCAGAACAAATTCGTGTTTATAATTTTGTGAAAAAGGACTCTTAAATTCCCCTAGCCCAATAATTGGAATTACCACTTCTTCTTTTAACTTTGGATTTTTTGAATCAACCCAATTTTGGAGTAAGCCAATTACAGCGCGTATAATAAAAGATCTTACACTACTATCTTGCTTAAATTTAACCTCACGTTTTGCAGGATGAACGTTCACATCCACATGGGAAGGATCGCAATATAAGAATAAAATAACTTGAGGATATTTACCTTTCAAAATAAAAGGACTATAGGCTTCGATAAGTGCATAATTAAAGCTACGACTATCTACAGGTCTTCCATTAACAAAAGTAAGCATATCATACCGACTAGGTTTACTTTCAGTAGGTAAACCCACTAAACCCTCTAGGCGCATTCCTGAATCAGCACACTTAAGTTCAATCATTGAATTTACTGATCCATAGCCAAGTAACTCACCTGCTCTTTCTCTAAGACTTGAACATACTGCTGAACGGAAAACAAGTTTACTATCCTCTTTCAAACTCAAAGCTACATCTGGACGAGCTAAAGCGTAAAGTCGTACCACCTGTATTATATGCCCTGATTCTGTGGCATCAGTTTTTAAAAACTTTCTTCTCGCTGGAACAGGATGAAAAAGGTGTGCAATTTCGCAAGTGGTACCTGTTGCTCTTCCGCAATCTCTGATTTGGAGTACTTTTCCAGCATCTACACTAACATGTGTACCCTCAGGACTATGAATTGATTTAGTTTCGAGCGTAAAATATGAAATACTTGCTATAGAGGGTAAAGCCTCTCCCCTAAACCCAAATGTGTTTAGGCGATCCAAATCCTGAGTAATAGAAATTTTACTAGTAGCATGCCTTTGCAAGGAAAGTAACGCATCTTCACGCGTCATCCCGCAGCCATTATCTTCAATTCGGATATATTCCCTACCTGCTTGTCTAAATTCAATCTCAATACGCGTAGCACCAGCGTCGAGAGCATTCTCTAAGAGTTCTTTAACAACAGCAGCTGGACGCTCGATAACTTCTCCGGCAGCAATTTGATTTGCTACTGCATCCGATAAAATATGAATCGTAGGAGACGTGCTCAATTCTTAAGAAAAAAGAATATTCCACCGTTTAATTTGTGAAAGTACTCCTTTATGACTTGGCATTCCTGTACCTGACCGAGCCTGCATTGCGTGCTCTAAATTAAACACGTTAACCCAGTCTTTTCCAAAACGTTTATTAATTTTAATTACATCTGAATGAGCGAGTTTGTCTAAAGGTGTTCCCAGTTTTTCAGAAAGAGCTACGACATGTCCAACGGCATGATGCGCGTCTCTAAAAGCCACTCCATTTCTTACTAAATGGTCTACGAGATCCGTAGCTAATAAGGCAGGATCTTTTGAAGCGTCCCTGCATTTTCTCGCATTAACATGCAAGCCAGCCAAGACACCAGCAACTACTTCAGCACAAATTAGTGTCTGATCTAAACTATCAAATAAAGGAATTTTGTCCTCTTGCATATCTCTGTTATAGGTCAAAGGAAGACCTTTCATAAGAGTTAGTAGCGTATGTAAGTTGCCCTGTAAACGAGCTGATTTGCCTCTCAGTAGCTCACAAGAGTCCGCATTCTTTTTCTGAGGCATAAGTGATGAGCCCGTGGAAAAAGCATCGGAAATTTGTACAAATCCAAATTCAGCGCTACTCCAAATAATTAAATCCTCTGCGATACGTGAAAAGTGAACACCAGCAATTGCACATGCAGAAGCAAACTCTAAACATAGATCGCGATCTGCAACCGCATCCATTGAATTTTGAGTAACCAATGCTTTACCCTTTTTATCTACAAATCCAAGTAATTTGGCCGTATATTCTCGATCTAAAGGTAGCGTAGTTCCAGCAATTGCACCTGAACCAAGGGGGCAAACGTTAGCGTGTAAGGCAACCTCTTTGAATCGTGTGATATCACGTTCAAGCATTTCTATCCACGCAAGAAAGTGATGGGAAATGTATACAGGCTGAGCTCGTTGTAAATGGGTATATCCGGGAATAATTATTCCAAGATTACGTTCCGCTGCAGAAAGTATTTCTATTTGAGCAAGTCTTAGTTTAGCACTTAATTTATTGCAGGCATCTTTTAAAAATAAGCGTATATCAGTAGCAACCTGATCATTACGACTCCTACCTGTATGCAATTTTGCGGCAGCAGGCACTTTTTTAGTTAAAGCGTGCTCAATATTCATATGCACGTCTTCAAGAGATTTATCCCATTTGAATATACCTTTGGAAATCAACTCACCAATCGCATCAAGACCACCAATTATAGCTTGAGATTCTTTTTTTGTAATTATTCCAACATGAGCAAGCATAGCAGCATGAGCTTTGCTTCCCATAATATCGAACTGAGCCAACCGATGGTCAAAGGAGATAGATTCACTAAACTTAAGCATCAATGCGTCAGGAGCCGCTGAAAAGCGACCGCCCCAGGTGACTTGCTTGGACTTTGACATAAGTTATATTTATGAGTAAAGAGCATGGCGCGCAACGAGATATTTGCTTTGAACTAATTCACGTGGTTTGCAAAATTAGTCTTAATGGCCGCCTATTTTCGTAAAGTCATAGTAGTAATTATCATTTTTATAGGATTTAAAGAAGACGGACTTTGCCATGAATTTTCTGAATTAAATCGCTTAGATGTAGCACCTATTAGCAAATGGTTTCATTTAGCTCAAGTCACCCTAACACCCGCATCTTTTGTTAAAAATAAAGATACTTTTACAGCCTCTTATAGCGCTCAAGTAATTCCTTTTTCTTATTACAATGAAACAGGTATTTTAAATATACCTGTTTCTGAAAGTGATTTAGTAAAATTTTTAAACCAAAAAACATTTAGCTTTAAAGGTAACGCAATAAGGGAAGGTAGTAAAACACGCTTAATAAAAGGTGAAGTAATTCCTAAAACGGCCTCAAGCGGTATCATACATATTAAAATATATTACAATAGACTCATTACCCTTACCTTCGACACCACATACACGCTGCCTCTAGCTAAAACCAAGTCAAATTAAGCCCAGTAAAATTCGATTACTTGGTCTACATCGGAGGCTAAACTCAAGTGTACAGGACACTGTTTAGCGGTATTCTCCATAAGCTTTTCAGGGAGCGATTTTGCAGAAGTAGGTAACCAGAGTTTGAGCACAAGACGCGCTATTTTTCTAGGACCATGTGTAGCCATTTCCTTAGTTACTTCATACCGTAAACCCTGTAGCTCTACACCGTGTCTACGTGCAACAAGTGCCATAGTGGTTACAACACAGGTAGCAAGCGCAGTCGCTACGAGATCTGTGGGTGAGAAAGCTTCTCCTTTACCTTGATTATCCTTGGGAGCATCCGTCGATAGCTCAGTACCTGATGGGCCGTGTTTTGCAGTGCAATGAAGTCCGCCTTCGTAGGAACCAGTAATAGTAACCATAGCTCTATAAGATAAGCGTATATAAATTCAGTTCAACATAAGACTTTTTCACATGTTTTTATCTACCTCTTACGTATTGCACACTAGCTCTATATGAGCACAATAATAGCTATGTATTACAACAAAGCTGTTAACACCCCATTCCACATCCTTTGTATGCTAGGTGCTATTTTTGGAAATGCCCTACTCCATGCAGAGGCAGCTCAGCAAACAGATGAAAATCCTTTGCTTAAAGAAAGCACCCTTCAGTATCAATATCCCCATTTTGATCTCATTAAGAGTAAAGATTTTGCTCCAGCTTTTGAGATTTCAATGGCAAAACATTCCCATGAAGTAGAAGCAATAGCGAATAGCGCAGATGAGCCAACATTTGATAATACTATTGTTGCGCTAGAAAAAGCAGGACGTGATTTAACACGGGTATCCACAATTTTTTACAATCTAGCTGGAGCTAATACGGATCCGGTTATCGATGAAACAGAAAAAGAGATAGCACCAAAAATGTCAGCTCACTCAGATTCAATTTATCTGAATGCTAAACTCTATTCCAGAGTACATACACTGTATCAAAACAGAACAAACTTAGAACTAAATGCTGAATCCGTACGATTGGTTGAGCGTTATGAGCAAGATTTTGTTCGCGCAGGCGCAAAATTAAGCATTTCGGAACAAGATAAAATTAAAAAAATCAACGCTGAATTGGCTACCCTTACAGCTCAGTTTGGCCAGAATATTTTAAAAGAAAAAAATGCTTCTGAATTAATTATTGATTCTAAAGAAGAACTTGCAGGCCTTACTCCAAACCAAATTGCCTCAGCAGCAGCATTTGCTAAAGAAGAAGGCCACCCAGGTAAGTATATTATTCATATTCTAAACACTACTGGACAGCCTTTTTTAGCTTCTCTTGAAAATCGCGCTGTAAGACAAAGATTAATGGAGGCCTCCTTAGCGCGTGGTAGCCACGGTGGACCTTTCGACAATCAAAAGAATCTAGTACGTATTGTCGAATTACGTGCAGAACAAGCAAACGTTTTAGGTTATCCTACCCACGCTGCATATAAAATAGAAAATGAAACAGCAAAAACAGTAGGTGCAGTAAATAAACTCTTAGCACAACTTGCACCTCCTGCTGTAGCAAATGCAAAGCGAGAAGCTGCTGAACTACAAAAAATGATAGACTCTGAACACGGAGGCTTCCAACTCGCTTCTTGGGACTGGGCCTATTACTCAGAAAAAGTACGTAAAGCTAAATACGCGTTAGATGAGTCCCAACTTAAGCCTTACTTTGAATTAAACAATGTTCTTAAAGATGGCGTATTTTACGCCGCCCATGAGTTATATGGGATATCGTTTGTTGAAAGACACGACCTTCCTGTTTACAATCCTGATGTTAGAGTATTCGAAGTATTTGACAAAGACGGTACATCGCTCGCCCTTTTCATGGAGGATTTTTACTCGCGTTCTTCAAAACAAGGTGGCGCTTGGATGAATGAATACTCAACTCAGTCCTTCTTACTTGGAACCCATCCCGTTGTAGCCAATCACCACAATATTCCTAAGCCAGCGGATGGACAACCTACACTGCTTACTTTCGACGAGGTAACCACGCTTTTCCACGAATTTGGCCATGGTCTGCACGGAATGTTTTCCCATGTTAAATATCCAACTTTTGCTGGTACGAGTGTACCACGTGACTTTGTAGAATATCCCTCACAGGTTAATGAAATGTGGGCTGCTTGGCCAGAAGTCGTAAGTCACTACGCAAAACACTATCAAACCGGGGAGCCTATGCCAAAGGCACTTCTAGCTAAGATGCTTTCAACTCAGAAATTTAATCAGGGATTCGCTACAACTGAATATCTTTCAGCTTCATTAATTGACCAAGCCTGGCATCAACGTAATGCCGGCGATGTACCTAGCGATGTACCAGCCTTTGAGGCTGAAAGCCTAAAAAAAGTTGGTTTAGATTTTGCAGCAGTTCCTCCACGTTACAGAAGTACCTACTTTGCTCACGCATTCTCTAACGGTTATTCAGCAGGTTATTATTCTTATATCTGGGCAGATGTTTTAGTAGCTGACAGTATCGAATGGTTTACAAATCACGGCGGTCTACTTCGCAGCAGCGGTGATCATTTTAGAGAAACGCTTCTCTCGCGTGGCGATAGTACAGACCCAATAGAGCAGTTCAAAAACTTCACTGGATCTGCTCCTGATGTAGGACCATTACTTAAAAAACGTGGGCTAGTTCAACCCGTCTCTGTAAACGATGCGATTGGGACTCAAACACCCCATTATGGAACATGGGGTTACGATTCTACAGGCCAAGACACTACAGTAAAACCTGGCGCAGATTTCTTCTTATTTGCGAACGGTAATTGGCTTAAAAATGAGACGATACCTTCTGACAGAACGCGCTACGGCAACTTTGATAAACTTACTATTTTATCAGAAAATCGTACCCGTAAAATTATAGAGGAAGCTGCAGCTCATCCAACAGATGCAGCAACACAACGCATCGCTGCAGCTTATAATTCATACATGAATGAAGATCATGCTAACAAGGTGGGTGCAGCTCCCCTAGCTACTGATTTAGATACCATTTGTAGCGAAAAATCACTTGACGATGTAGCCGCAGTTATGGGCGCAAGTCACTTTAGACTTTCGAATACTTTTTTCTATTTAAGTATAACGGGTGATGCTAAATCCCCTAAAAAGTACGCTGTATATATATACCCAGGTGGACTAGGTTTACCTGACCGCGATTACTACTTACAAGCATCTCTTGCCTCAAAAAAGGCAGAATACCAAGCCTATGTTTCAGAGCTATTGAAGCTTATTAAATGGGACACACCTGAATTAAATGCTGCTCAAATAGTAGCATTTGAAACCAAGTTAGCAGAGGCAAGCTGGACGCGTGCACAAATGCGCGAGCGTGAAAAGACGTACAATCCTATGACCGTTGCTGAGCTACAAACGTATGCTCCAGGATTTAACTTTAGAGCTCTCTTAGACGGTTCTAAGCTTAATGCTACAGAGCGACTTATTGTTACAACAAATACAGCTTTCCCCAAAATAAATACGATTATTGCGAACACTCCTCTCTCAACAATTAAAGCGTGGCAAGCATTCCATCTTGCTGACGAGGTAAGTGGAATTCTATCAAGTGATTTCGTTAATGCAGAATTTAATTTTAGATCGAAAGCATTAGCTGGTCAGCCAGAAATGAAACCGCGTTGGAAACGAGGAGTAGCTTTTGTTAATGCTATTCTAGGGGAGCAAGTAGGAGAAACCTACGTACAAAGCTACTTTCCAGCAGAATCTAAAGTGAGAATGGATGCATTAGTAAGTGATCTCATTACAGCTATGCACCACCGCATAGAAAAGTTAGATTGGATGAGTCCAGAAACTAAAACTAAAGCACTTCTAAAGCTTTCTAAGTTTACTGTGAAAATAGGTTATCCCACTAAATGGCGTGACTATTCCTCACTCCAGTTATCCAATGAAGATATCTACACTAACGTAGTTCAAACGAGCAGCTTTGAGTGGAATTACCGATTAGCACGTATTAATGAACCTGTAGACAAATTAGAATGGGGAATGACTCCTCAAACAGTTAATGCGTACTATAACCCAACTAATAACGAAATCGTATTTCCTGCTGCAATATTACAACCTCCTTTCTTTGATCCCCATGCAGATATGGCAATCAACTACGGTGGTATTGGCGGCGTAATAGGTCATGAAATGACACATGGTTTCGATGATCAAGGACGTAAATCCGACGGAGATGGTGTTTTAAGTGATTGGTGGACCAAAGAGGATGCAACCCGTTTTAAAGCTCAAGCCGACCGACTCGCAGAGCAGTATAGTAAATTTGAGCCTGTAAAAGGTTACTTTGTAAATGGACGTTTAACGTTGGGTGAAAATATAGCTGACATGGGTGGTCTTCTTTTAGCTTTAGACGCCTACCATGCCTCTTTAAACGGCAACCCAGCACCTGTTATCGATGGATTAACGGGTGACCAACGTGTATTTCTTGGATGGGCACAAGTCTGGAGAGACAAAGTAAGAACGGATGCATCAATTCTGCGCATTAAAAGCGATCCCCATTCCCCAGCACACTTCAGAGTCAATGGACCTATGCGCAACAACCCAAGTTGGTATGAAGCATTTGGTATTTCACCCAGTGACCCGATGTACATTACGCCTCAAAATAGAGTAAATATTTGGTAAAAAATAAGTTTAATTTACACCCTCAAAAGGTAAGGATTAAAGCCTTACCTTTTTTTACGCCTCGATAATTTTTACTCATTTTCAGTCGGCGTAAAACCTATACGAAGAACATATTCAACGATATATTGGTACTATAATATTCTATAACTACTATGTGTCTAAAATATTTTAGTTCTTAAGCTGAACTTTTAAAGCTAAAGACAAGACGTCTCTCAACGAAAGCACCCGTACAAGCGCTAATTAGTCCTGTGTATTAGCTTCGATAACAAGGATTAGTTTCTAATAATTAATTACTCTCGCGTGCTAAATTATCTAAAATTTAAATAAAAGTCTCATGATTAAATTTATTTCAAATCGTTTACTCATATTGTTTATAATTATTTTAAGTGCAGTAACTACAAACAGATCGCTGAGTGAATCAGTCGACTATTTTACAGATAATGGTTTTGCAAACGCAGTATCGACACTACAGCACCCTACTGCTGAAGTCTTCCAAGGGACTACCTACATCGCTTACCAAGGCACTAATCAAGATGCTTATGTGTGTGCATACAATCATGTAACTCAAAAGTGGACTGGCCCTTTTTTAGCAGGGCTAAGCCCAATGAGAGCAAAATCAATACCGATTGATAACAGTAAGGTAGATAACCACGGGAAACCTGCGATGTTTGTAGACACTAAAGGGTACATTCATCTTGTTTACGGAGCTCATGGCGGAAGTGCAATTATGGGCAGTGATTCTTTTGGAACACCAGGTAAAGGAAAGATGATACATATAGTATCTAAGAACCCTCAAGATATTACCTCATGGGTTGAACTAGATAATATATCGCACTTCGGAACATATACCCAGTTTGTTAAATTAGATAATGGTACAGTTTATCTATTTTATCGCCACGGTTCACACCGTAGTGATTGGGTCTATCAAAAATCTACAGATGATGGCCGTACATTTTCACCTGTAGTATCAATTCTTAAACACAAAGTAACCAAGAAATCATCAATCCATGATTCTTGGTACGCCTGGTTTTCAAAAGGTAAAGGCGATACAATATCGGCCGAATATGTTTACCACCCTTGTGCCGATGCACCAAAGCATTCTAACGGAAGATTCAACACCTATTACATGCGGATGGACTGTAAAGATGACTCATGGGACAACGTCCAAGGCGTTAAAATGATTACACCACTAACAAAAGAATATGCTGATAAAAATACATTAATTGAATATTCAGGTAAAACGAAAACTAATCATGGTGTATGTAGGTACGATGAAAATGGGTATCCTCACTTATATTTTTTCCATGGCAAAGGACAGCTCGAGTACCAACAGTGGACTGGAACGGCATGGACTAATGCTTCTACAGTAACGCCAAGCGGAGGTGGCTCAGGTGACATAATAGTTGATTCTCCAACCTCAACTCGATTACTACTCATTTCTAGTCCTTCTGAAAATACAGCAGAATTAGGTTGGTGGAAAACAACCGACAGTGGCATGACTTGGAATAAAGGAAGTGTTATATATACCGTAAGTGGCGATGGAGCTGATGGCTTAGAAACTGGCACATTAGTTCAAAACTACACCCAAGATGCTATGATAGTACTATCACAACGCGTATCTAAAACTAATCTGTTTAGAAAAATGAGTCTTATGGGTGTAAATGGAGCTGCTAAACGGCCTTTAAATGAAGCATCTCAAATCACCGAAATACTTAAAGAGATGGGTGATCTTCCAGAAAATGCTTGGAGTGCAAAGGGCAAAATAAAAGCAGCTCAAAGTAAGATCAAAGTAGATAATCCAGAACCTTAAAAGATATCTCAATTAACTGCGTACATTGTATACAAAAACATGTTTCCTATTACTCAGGCAAGACACTATACACTGCTGATTCTTTTTTTGCTTACATCCGCTCTAATCGCTAAAGAAAACAAGTCTATTTTTTCGCCGAATAACTGGGTTACAGAACAAAAACCAGGTGGATTAGTGGCATTTAATACTACCTCTTTAGAAATCAAGGATTCTGCAGGCTGTACTCTTTGGTACCGCAAAAAGTTAACGAGCCCAATTGAAATAAAGTATAGTATTACTGTAGTAAAAGATAACGACAAAGATTACAGGGTGTCAGACCTAAATTGTTTCTGGATGGCTAATGATTCAATCGAAGATGTTGCTCCATTCCAGTCTCACACACCTAGGCACGGTGCATTCCCTGAGTATGACTCGTTGTATACGTATTATGTTGGCTACGGTGGAAATAACAACACAACTACACGTTTTAGAAGATATGACGGCACTAAGACGAGACCACTACTTCCAGAAAATGATTTAAGAGAGCAAAAGCATCTTTTAATTGGTAACCACACCTATCACATAAAACTAATCTGCAAAGATGATCTTACAGAATATTGGTGTGATGGAGAGAGAGTTTTTTCGTTTATCGATCCCAAACCGCTCAAGAGTGGTTGGTTTGCTTTTAGACTTCTTAAAAATCATGTCATTGTAACAGACTTCGAAATCTTAGAAAAATTAAAGCCTTAAATTATGAATGATTCACGTCGTAGTTTTTTAAAATCTATTATAAGCGCAGCAGCAGGCACCGCACTCATAGCTGACGCTCATGCTGAAACTGCCGCGTTTAGACGGGTAAAGGGATTAGATAAGGTAACCAGTCTTAAGCGTCCTAATATAATCTACATTAATTCTCACGATACAGGTAGATTTACTAGTCCATACGGCCACAGGGCCCCTACACCTAATCTTCACCAATTAGCCATGGACGGCGTTTGCTTCACCCAAGCGCATTGTGCTGCTCCTACGTGCTCACCTAGCAGGGCATCTCTAGTGACCGGACAATGCCCTCATAGCAGCGGTATGCTTGGTTTAGCACATCGTGGCTTTACTTTAAAAAATTACAGCCACCATTTACTCCATACACTACGTAAAGAGGCAGGTTATAATACCCATTTAATCGGTTTGCAGCATATTGCAAAGGATAAGGCCTTTGTTGGCTATGATAGCATATCCGACACACTATCGGACCACGTCAAAGACGTTGCTCCTGCTGCTATCTCCTTTCTTAAAAATTACTCAAATTCTGCACCCTTTTATCTCGAGATAGGTTTTCAAGAAACGCACCGTGAATTCATTAAGGCCACAAAAGATGACGATTCACGCTATACTGAAAATCCTAGTCCACTACCTAACGTAAAAGAAGTAAGAGATGATCTTGCAAACTTTAATGCTACGTTACGTGTACTCGATAATGGAGTTGGTGCTATCTTAGCAACACTTGACGAACAAGGACTTGCTGAAAACACTCTAATTATTTCCACCACGGATCACGGTATAGCCTTTCCGATGATGAAATGTAACTTATACGATACAGGTACAGGCATACACCTTGTAATGCGTGGTCCGGGAGGATTTTTTGGGGGCAAAGTATGTGATGCACTTATTTCTCAAATTGATATTTTTCCTACCCTGTGTGACTTACTTCAGATACCACATCCCGAGTGGCTAGAGGGAAAATCTTTTCTTCCTATCATTAAGGGAGAAACAGATACGATTAATCATGAAATATTCGCCGAAGTAAATTTTCACGCATCCTACGAACCCGTACGAGCTATCAGAACTAACAAATGGAAATACATATCCAGGTTTGGTGATAATTTAAACCAAGTATTCACTAACTGTGATGATAGCCCGAGTAAACTTTACTTACTAAAAAACGGATGGGCTAATTATAAACACTTACCAGAAGAGCTATATGATCTTACTTTTGATCCAAATGAGCGCAATAATCTAGCAAGAGATTCTAAGCACTTCTCTACTTTAGCAGATATGAGAGCTCGGCTTAACGCATGGATGGTAAAGACCAACGATCCTTTACTTAACGGTCCTATTATGCCACCTAAGGGAGTTTCAATAACTCCACCAGATAAAATTTCCCCAACAGATAAGGCGTTTATTTTCGAAGGTTAAAATATACTATCGGAGAGAGATAATTTTAGCCAGTAAAGATGGTGCAATTCCCAAGGGTACTCTTAAAGTCTACATCTGATGCAACCATAGGCTCTTGTATGCGTCATTAAGTTGTTCTCTCCGCATCTGTTACACAAACAATTCAGAGAATATACCTACCCACTTACTTTACATGCATCGTCGCAACTTTCTGTTAAACCTTGTAGCTCTACCTAGCCTCGTATCAGCAAGCACCCTAAAGGGTGCGGCAAGTACACCAGAGCAACTCAAGCCGTTAAGCTTGAGGAAAGGCGAAAGCCTTAGTTTCGTAATCGAAGATTAT
>Ga0209188_1000164_pt1 | contig 74353 bp, 100 predicted proteins | sample C_130625_EF_Meta_FD_187307 | JGI IMG/M metagenome (GOLD analysis project Ga0209188, IMG submission 187307) | Freshwater microbial communities from Lake Croche, Canada to study carbon cycling - C_130625_EF_MetaG (SPAdes) (version 2) | ecosystem: Environmental > Aquatic > Freshwater > Lake...
ATAAGAAACGAACTAGTTAATGGGATATATAAAGGAGATATAAGAATTAAATCTAAATATATATTACCAAATCTATCTGATATTGTAGTTAGTGGATATTTTAATTGTCCTGATAATAAACTTACGTCTTTAAAAGGATCTCCTAAAGAAGTTGGTGGAGATTTTTATTGTCCTTATACTAACCTTACATCTTTAGAAGGAGCTCCGCAAAAAGTTGGTAGAGATTTTAATTGTTCTAGTAATAACCTTACATCTTTAGAAGGAGCTCCTAAAGAAGTTGGTGGAAATTTTAATTGTTCTAATAATAACCTTACATCTTTAGAAGGAGCTCCGCAAAAAGTTGGTAGAGATTTTTATTGTGATAATAATAACCTTACATCTTTAGAAGGAGCTCCGCAAAAAGTTGGTGGATATTTTAATTGTTCTGATAATAAACTTACGTCTTTAAAAGGAGCTCCTAAAGAAGTCCGCGGAGATTTTTATTGTGATAATAATAACCTTACATCTTTAGAAGGAGCTCCTAAAGAAGTCCGCGGAGATTTTTATTGTTTTAATAATAAACTTACATCTTTAGAAGGGGGTCCAAAAGAAGTTGGTGGATATTTTAATTGTTCTAATAATAAACTTACGTCTTTAAAAGGAGCTCCGCAAAAAGTTGGTGGAAATTTTAATTGTTTAAGAAATCTAGCTAGTCTCGACTATAAAGCATGGTTGTCAAAACAATAATCTTATTATGAATAATAAATGTGTGCCAGGAAATGAACCGTTTGGTTTCGTCAAAGGTATGAAACAAAAAGAAAAATGAAAAAATCAAAGGAAGATATTCTGGCATCTCTTACTGCTAACACTCCTAAGGAAATGCTGCCTATTGAAGTAGTTCCTGAATATATTGGACCAAGCCATGACGATATTATAAAGGATACTGAAGAAGACTATGCATTTGCAAGAGCACATATGAAGAAACTCATAGATGTTTCTGATGAAGCAATTGCTACATTAGGAGCATTATGTGCCGATTGTGAACAACCAAAATCCTACGAATTTCTCTCAACATTGATAAAAAACTCTGCAGATATTAATAACAATCTCATGATTCTCCAAAGAGATCGTAAGAAGCTGATTCAAGATAAACCCAAAGAAACTCAAGCCGGTATTAATGTAGGGGGATCAATTACTACAAATAACAATTCTATCTTTGTAGGATCTACTATTGAATTGCAGAAGTTTTTGAAAGATCAACAAAAAACTATAGATATATGATTTTTGATAATCAAAAAACTAAGGAAAATGGATATTTGGGAAATCTCAATGTAAAGAAAAATGGAGTAAATATAGACTTTACATCAGAACAGATTACTGAATATGTTAAATGTATGCAGGATCCTGCATATTTTATCTGTAACTATGTTAAAATTATAAGTTTGGATGATGGATTAGTTAATTTTAAATTGCGAGGATATCAGGAAAATCTGATTAGCCATATTACTGATAACAAATTTATTGCAGTACTAGCGCCGAGACAATCGTCCAAGTGCCAACATATAAATACAATCGTAACCATTCGTAATAAGATGACAGGTTTAATTGAAAAAATAACAGTTGGAGATTTATATGAAAGAACTAAAATAAATTTGTCACAAGATATTGACAGAGACCAAACCAAACACTAGAAAATTACATCCATTATATACTGAATATATTTCTCATATAATAGAAACTCATGATAAAGTTTTCGAAAACTTTAAAACTAAAAGTCCTGTAATAAAAATTAGCAGGCTTTTTAATGCGTTAACTAAAGATCATGAAGAAGGGGAAGTTGAATGTCAAATATGTAAACTATATAAAAGAAACAGCATAATTCAACACGTTAATATTTCTCATGGATTGTCTGGAAAAGAATATAAGAAACTATATAATGCAGAATTAGTATCTGATGGAATCAAAGAATATTCATCAGAAAAAATCAAAGGTGATAAAAATCCCGGCTGGCAGCATGGTGGGAGATTGTCTCCATTTTCAGAAAAATTCGTGAAGTATCAAGGAAAACCTAAGGAAGAAATCTCAGAATCTCTTAGAGAATTATATGAAAAAGTCGGATCATCGAATAAAGAAAATGGAAACAATAATAAGACTATAATATATTGGACTTCGAGGGGATATTCAGAAGGAGATGCTAAAAAAGAACTTTCAAAACGAGGAATTACATTTTCATTGGAAACTTGTATTGAAAAACATGGAGAAGAGATTGGTAGAAAACTATGGTTGGAACGTCAAGAAAAATGGCAAAAAACAATGAAATCAAAACCAATAGAAGAAATTGAACGAATCAATCGGGATAAATCTACTGGGCGAATGTGTCAGTTATTTAATAGTAATCCAGAAGTGAAACTTATTCCCAGTTTGTTATATTATGTTCGATTTTTTAATGATGATAATAGTGTTGAGTTTTGGAAAGTTGGAATTACATCACATGATCAAGTATCTAAAAGATTTCCTTCTATTAAACGATATGGTTTACAATATGAAATAATATCTACAAATATTAATATGAATTTTTATGATGCATTTAAAGCTGAACAAAATTTTCTCCATAAATATAAAGAACATAGAATTAATATTGATTATAATGGATTTACAACAACAGAATCATTTTCAATCAATGTCTTGAATAATCAAATATTATGAGTCCTTTATTATCTGAAACAGTTAAAAGAAAGTTCATTGATACTCTTCCTATAGATGATTATGAAATTCTGACAGATACTGGATGGGAAGACCTTACTCATATTAATGTAACTATTCCATATGATGAATATGAGATTACATTAAAGGATAATAAATCTATGATATGCGCGGATACTCACATTTTCTTTAATGAAAATACTGAAGAAATCTTCGCAAAGGATTGTGATAATATCAAAATTCAAACAGTGGACGGGCCAATTCAAGTTGAGTCTGTTATCAAAAATGGTAAACAATCCAATATGTTTGATCTATCTGTAAATTCCGACAATAACAGATATTATACAAATGATATTTTGAGCCATAATAGCACTACTGCTATTGCCTGGTTGTTTTGGTATATCATGTTTAATGCTGATAAACAGGTTGGAATTCTTGCAAATAAAGGGGCTATATCTCGTGAAATGCTTGCTAGATTTACCTTAATGTTAGAAAATCTTCCATTCTGGTTACAACCCGGATGTAAGGTGCTTAATAAGGGTTCTATCAAATTTTCACATAATTCCGAAATTATTGCGGCTGCCACATCATCATCTAGTATTCGTGGAAGAAGTCTTAACTGTGTTACAGGTGATACTAAAATATGTATATCAGCCAGAGATGGTATTTATTATATGACTACCATAGAGAATTTATATACAAATTTTTCTTATGGTATGAAAGTAAAAACAAAGGAGGGGTTTAAGCCCTTTGATGGTGTATTAGATCAAGGGGTTTCAGAAAAAATATTATCTATATTTCTTAATAATGGGGAAACATTAAATTGTACATATGATCATAAACTTTTATTAAATGATGGAATTTCTTTTATACCAGCAAGATTCTTAGAAAATAATGACATCTTATATCCTGATATACAAATAATCAATATATCTGAGCATAAACCAGAAAAAGTATATGATCTTATAAATGTAAAAGATACACATTCTTATTTTACAAATGGTATTATTAGTCACAATTGTCTAATGCTCGATGAGTTTGCATTCGTAAATAATGCCGACGAATTTTACACAGGTGTTTATCCGGTTATTACATCTGGCACAGATGTAAAAGTAATTATTACATCTACACCGAACGGAGTTGGTAATATGTTTTATAAAATTTGGGAAGGAGCCATTCAAGGAACCAATGATTTTAAACCATTTCGTATTAGGTGGCAAGAAATACCCGGTAGAGATGAGGTGTGGAAAAGACAAACTATTGCAAATACTTCTATTGTAAAATTTTCTCAGGAATTTGAATGCATTTCATTTTCTTCAGATATTACTATAAAAGATACTACTACTGGTATTATTTCTAATAAGAAAATAGGAGAACTTCATTCCATTTTGTGAAACCTAACTTTAAATACGAAATTCTTACTACGAAAGGTTTCAAGAAGTTTGATGGGATTTCTAAACAATCTTCATCAAAAACATATACTATTATTGGAGAAACTTTAGAATCTATTGTTGCAACTGAAAATCATAAATTTCAATGCTCCGATGATTCATGGGTGTCAGTTCTGGATTTGCTTACTACACATAGAAACTCTATTCTCAAAAATATCGGAGAAATTGTTGATATATCTCCAAATAATATTACAGAAGATGTATATGATTTGATTAATGTCGCTGATACTAAATCCTTCATTGCATCTGGTTTTATATCTCATAATTGTGAATTCATCGGATCTGCTCAAACTTTAATTTCTTCTAATATTCTTCTAGGTCTTACTTCCCGAGAACCTATTAAGACTCAATATGAAATTAAATATTATATTGAACCGTTGGAAGGGCATGTTTATATAATGACAGTTGATGTTAGTAAAGGCCGAGGGCAAGATTATTCAACATTCTCCATTTTTGATATTACAGAACAACCCTTTAAACAAGTTTGCACATTTCGAGATAATATGATTTCTCCGTTAATGTTTCCCGAATATATTATCCGAGGAGCTAAATTATATAATAATGCTATTGTTATTATTGAAAATAATGATGTAGGACAAGTTGTTTGTAATTCTGTATATTATGATTATGAATATGATAATCTATTTGTACAATCTTCTCTTAAGGCTTCAGGTGTTGGAGTTACTATGACTAAGAGGGTCAAACGCGTAGGTTGTTCTAACTTGAAAGATTTGCTTGAACAAGGAAAGTTAGAAGTATATGATGCAAATACAATAATTGAATTGACTTCATTTGAACCTAAGGGTGAAAGTTATGCAGCATCAGGGTCTAATCATGATGATATGGTCATGAATTTAGTATTATTTGCATGGTTTGTTTCAACAGAAGCTTTTGGAAATATATCATCCATTGATTTAAAATCATTATTGTATGCCGATAAGATTAAGGAAATGGAAGAGAATGATTTGCCATTCGCCATAATGACTTCTGAATATAACGAATATTCCAGCCCATCGATGGAGTATTATGAGAAAGCTAAGGCCGAACTTGAAGAGTGGGGTCACTTATAAAAATGCTCAAAAAATATAAATAGAATTGAGTGAATTCTTCCTTATCATGAGTTTCTTATTATTAACACCCTCGAAAACAAATATATGTCTACCCTATTATCAGCAGGAATTTCGGTCACTGAATCTGACTTAATTTCCTATATACCTCCTGTATCATCTTCAATTGCGGCCTATGTAGGTCATTTCAATTGGGGGCCTGCAGATGAATTAGTAAATGTAAATTCCGAAAAAGCTTTAGCTACTATCTTTGGCGCGCCAAATATTAATGCTCATGCTGAATCGAATTTTATTACTTCTTATTTGACTGCTGCGGCCTTTTTTCAATATGGCAACTCCATGAGAGTTGTACGTTCCGTTTCGGATAGTGCAACAAATGCAGTTGGATATATGGAAACTTATGGTAACTCTTCAGCCACAGGACTTCTTATTAGAAATAAGGAAGCGTTTGATATTCATAACTTTGCTACCTTATCTCCAAATCATACCCATGATCTCATCTTTGCTCGTTATCCAGGAAACCTTGGCAATGGGCTTGAAGTTCAATTTTATCATTTTGATAACTGCCCTCCTTCAGATATTTCAGTTTCAAATTCGTTAGCTAAAGATTGTAAAAGTTATTTTGGTAAATTGCCAACTACTACATATTGGGCTTCTAATTCACAAGTTCCATTTCTAGAGAATGATGAAATTTATATCACAGTAACTGATAGTCTTGGTTACATTTCGGGATCTCCTGGAACTATACTTGAATCATATCAAGGTTTATCATTGTCATCTGGAGCGAAAACCAGCACTGGTTCTAACAACTACTATGTTGATGCTATTAATGAGGGATCTTCTTACATTTACATCAATGAAACTGCCCATAATTATGGGGTGCTTGCAACATTACATTCTGGTTCCAATATGTATAATCTTACTCATGAAAATGCCAATTTTATATTTACTGGAGGTTTAAATGGCACCAGTTCAGACTTAGTGTTTTCTTCGGACAATGTTTATAAGTCATTAACTCTTCTATTATTCTTGGATACTGAAAACACTATCATTGATTTATTGTGTGCGGAATCCTTTGAATCTGACACTATAGGATCAAATCCTGCAGCTAATGCCAAGGTGAAGAATCAATTACTTAGTATTGCAGAAACTCGAAGAGATTTAATGGTATTCATCTCGGCACCTCTTGATCTATATAGACAACAAACCACTCAAAAACTTCAATGGGTTCTTAGTGGAAGAGACAATCTTTCAGATCCTAGTTCGAGCTTTTCATTCTATGATAATACTCCGGTATATGTTTATAACAAATATACTGACAAATATTATTGGACTCCTGCTTGTACTCATATGGCTGGTTTGTGTGCATTCACAGATTCTATTACAGATCCATGGTTTTCTCCTGCTGGGCTTAATCGCGGTTCTCTTCGTGGAGTTACTAAGTTGGCATATAATGCTGCACAACAAGATCGGGATGATCTTTATAATGACAATATCAATGCTATTATAAGCATTCCTGGAAGCGGTATTGTTCTTTATGGTGATAAAACGGGATTATCTCGACCATCATCATTTGATCGAATTAATGTTCGCCGACTATTCATTAATATTGAAAAGGCTTGTCGTAAAGCTAGTCGCTATCAATTGTTTGAATTGAATGATGAGTTTACTCAACGAGCATTCCGCAATACTATTAATCCATATCTCAGAGATATTCAATCGAGACGCGGCATTATTGATTTTGCGGTTGTTTGTGATTCTACGAATAATACTCCGGCCGTGGTATCTTCTAATAGATTTGTTGCTGACATTTATATCAAGCCAGCCTTCTCTATTAATTACATTCAACTTAACTTTATTGCTACGCGTGATACTATCACATTTACTCAAATTTCAGGTTAATTTTATAAACATTAAAAACTAATATAAATAATAATAATATGAGTCAAGGAATATCACAATTTAAAGGGCAATTTAATGGTGGAGGTGCTCGACCTAATCTATTCAAAGTAGCTATGCAATTTCCCGGAAGTGTTGGAGTAAATGCATCTCAACTTTCGGAATATATGATTAAGGCTGCTTCATTACCATCGAGTGTAGTTGGAGAAATATCTGTTGGATATCGCGGGCGTAAATTGAAAATTGCCGGAGATCGTGTGTTTGCCAATTGGACCGTCACTGTATATAATGACACTGATATGTTATTACGAAATGCGTTCGAATCTTGGATGAGTCTTATCGGGCAAAATGCGGCAAATATATCAAATTCAAATCCTCCCTTGGATGGATATATGACTGATCTTGCTGTATATCAATTGGATCGCCAAGAAAATGTTACTAAATCCTATAAGTTTATTGATGCATGGCCAGTAAATATTCAGGACATTCCTCTAGACTTTGATACCAATGATGCTATTGAAGAATTTACAGTTGAGTTTGCATATCAGTATTGGGTTTCTCCAGCTGATGGGCAAACTATGTAATATCGACTATTATTGTCCGACTATCTCTAAATTATGAGGGATAGTCGGACTTATATATAATTTATGAAATTATTTGGATTTGAAATAAGTAAAAAGATTGATAAAAGGTCCTCTGAAAGTGGAGGTCTTGAGATTGATAATACTATTAAGTCATTTGCTATACCGTCGCAAAATGACGGTACTATGTTATTGCCCTCATCATCTGCTGCAGGGTATTATGGTCAAATCCTTGATATTGATGGCACCTCCTTTGTTAATGAAAAGGATCTTATTCTTAAATATAGAGCGGCGGCAGGTCAGCCGGAATGTGATACTGCTATTGCTGATATTACCAATGCTGCAATTATCTCAGACTCAAAGGGAAGCCCAGTCAAGTTAGATCTTGATGTAGTTGATTTACCTCAAAAAGTTAAAGAACGAATTTTTGAGGAATTTAATATTATTCTTCAACTACTTGATTTCAATTTTACGGGTTATGATATTTTTCGGAGATGGTATATTGATGGAAAAGTGTATTTCCATCTACAAATCGATTCATCAAAACCAAAGGACGGAATTAAAGGTATAGTACAAATTGATCCTTTAAAGATCAAGAAAATTAAAGAAATATCTACTACTATTGATAGAGTATCTGGCATCAAATCAAATAAGATTACAGCAGAATACTTTTTATATTCCGATGATTTTTCCAGTAGTACAACCGGTGTTAAAATTGATCCAAATGCTATTGTATATGTACCTTCAGGGATTCTAGATGAATCTGGGAAAATCTCGATTTCGTATTTACACAAATCCATTAAGTTGGTAAATCAATTGCAAAAGATGGAAGATTCATTGGTAATCTATCGTGTAGCAAGAGCACCAGAACGCAGAATCTTCTATATCGACGTAGGAAATCTTCCTAAAGGTAAAGCTGAAGAGTATGTTCAGGGTCTCATGGCGAAATACCGGAATAAATTAGTGTATGACGCTTGCTTGGATATGAATACTTTGATACCTCTTCTTGATGGGCGAACTTTATCATTAAGAGATATACAAACAGCATTCGAAAATGGTGAGAGATTATGGGCGTATTCATGTGATCCTAATACTGGTAAATTTGTCCCAGGTTTAATTACAAGTGCAGGAGTTACTAAATTTAATCAAGATGTTATTAGATTGACTCTTGACAATGGTAAGACTATTACTTGTACTCACGATCATAAATTTCCTGTTTGGAATAAGGGTAAAGTTGAAGCTAAAGATTTAATTATTGGCGATTCAATGATTCCTTTTTATACACGAGAAGAAAAAATAGTATCTAAACATTCCGGTTATCATCAACATTTCGATAATTCTGATAAAAAATGGATATTTACACATAGGGCAGTTTCTATCTGGAAAGATAAAAATTTATTAGATAACGAGTGGGTTTATGATACATCTGTAGTAATGGAACAAAAAGGAACTATTCATCATAAGAATTATAATAGATATGATAATTCTCCCGAGAATCTAGTCAAAATGAATAGTAAAGATCATTTTAAATATCATAAGCAACATAATGGTCTTGCTGGTAAAATTGGAGGTAAAGTTACAGCCGATAGAATTAGAGCAAAGGGAGATAAATTCTTTCCTAATTTAGATCCGATTAAAATGCGGCTAATTCATGCTGAGTGTGGAAAAATAGCTGGGCGGTTTGCAGTAGAGAATAAAATAGGAATTCATGGATTATCACATGAAGAAATATGTGATAATGCTAAATTAGGAAGTGATGCTTTATTAGCAAAATTTGCTGATCCTGCTTTTTATGCATCTATATGTGCAATACAAAAGGCCAGTTGGAATAATAGAGACGATCGTAGATTAGCAGCCGCCGAAAGAGGTAAAACCTTATCTATGGAGCATTTTCAAAATATGAGTGTTCTTGGTAATGGATCTCGTTGGGGTTCTAATAAATCCGAAGAAAATAGAAAAGCTCTATCTGAATCACAACAGATAATGTATCCTAAGAATATATCATCAATAATCGAAGATGCAGTTCGAACAAATAAATCCGTTTCCGATATACTTATCCATATAAATGCTCATATTGATCATAATGAATGGACACATCTGAATGATAAAAAGATTATTAAACTTCGTAAATCTATATCACCATTTACACATAAAGACCTTAGGCGTTTATGTAAAACTGCTAGCTTTAATACAATTAAAGAATATAAAGAGGCTCTACTTTATAAAAATCATAAGATTATTAATATAGAATATCTAGATGAAAAAATTGATGTTGGCACACTTGGTATTGATAAAGATGAAATTTATCATAACTATCACACATTTGCTCTAGACGCTGGAATATATACATGCAATTCTACAGGCGACATACGAGATGACAGAAAATCAATGTCAATTTTGGAAGACTTTTTCCTTCCCAGAAGAGATGGGTGTATTTCTCTTGATACTAAGATTAAAATACTAGATGGCAGAGACACACCTCTAATTGATTTAATTCAAGATTATAATTCAGGTATTCAGAATTGGGTATATTCAGTATCTCCTGATGGTACTATAGTTCCTGGTAAAATCTCTTGGGCTGGTATAACAAGAAGAAATACTGAAGTTGTTAAAGTTTATCTCGATAATGGAGAAGTTGTTACAACAACTCCAGATCATAAATTCATTCTTCGTAATGGTGAAAAAGTTGAAGCTAAAGAATTAGTAGTTGGTAGTTCTCTTGCAACATATAATACTGAAGATACTAATAATCTTCATATAGTTGAAACTATTGAGTTTGTTCCTAATAAGATTGATGTTGGTACTCTTACTATTGATGAACATCATGAACATCATGACTATCATAACTTCGCTTTAAGTTCTGGTATATTTGTAATGAATTCCAAAGGTACAGAAATCACCACACTTCCCGGCGGAGAGAATCTTTCCGAAATTGCTGATATTAATTTTTTCCAAAAGAAGTTATATCGGTCTCTTAATGTACCATCTGCTCGACTTGAAGCTGATTCATTATTTGTATCTGGTCGTTCATCGGAAATTTCAAGAGAGGAAGTAAAGTTTCAAAAGTTTATTTCAAGACTTCGCAAAAAGTTTTCCATAATGTTTTCAGATATGTTGCGAGTACAGTGTATCCTTAAAGGGATTATCACTTTAAAAGATTGGCCAGCAATTCGAGAATGTATGGGCGTTGACTTTATTGAAGATAATTTTTATTCCGAACTTAAAGATTCTGAGATTCTCAGAAATAGATTAGAAGTACTCGAATTGATTCAACCTAGTATAGGAATATATTATTCTAACAAATGGATTCGTTCAAATGTTCTGAATATGTCTGAGCATGATGTTATTCGTATGCAAGAAGAAATGGATGAAGAGAAAGCAGCTGAAGAAAAAACTCCAACAGAAGAAGAACCTTCCAGCGAGGAAGAAAAATCTGTTCCAGAAGAAGAACCAGAAGCCGAAGTTCCTGCATCTGAGGAAGAAGAACCATCTCCAGAAGGAGAAGAAGAGAAGCCTGGAAAAGAATGGTCAATTAATATGAATAAGAGAGCATAAAATTCTAAATTATTTTATTTACAAACTATAAATACAAATATGATTGAAAACTTTTTAAATAATCTTGCTTCTGATAATACAGAAAAGACGGATGCATCATTCAATAACCTTATTATGACCAAGGTTAATACTGTTCTTGATATTAGTCGAATCGAGTTGACTTCTGATATCTTTAATAAGCAAAAGAGTGTGTCTGAATCTGCAGATGATGCTTATAAATGTGCTCTTGCACAAGAACAATCTAATCCACGATTTGTAGAATCTCAAGATATTATTGCTCAAGGACTTACTCCTACTCAAGCTCAAGCGTTTGATAGTATGATTTCTCAATGGGTTATTACTGGTGGAAATCTTCAACAACTACTTCGAAATTTCTATCAAAAACTTTTACTTTCCGGTAATAATATATCAAATCCTCGTATGCAAAAGGCTTTGGCATTTGTTCTCGATAAACTATAAAATCTTATGATTAAAAAATTCATTAAACTTATATCGGAAGATAATAAATTTGCAAAAGATGCAATGCTTACTAATATTATTATGACTAAAGTCAATACGGCCCTTGATATTAAACGGATTGAAATGGCTGTTAGTGTATATAATGAATCGATGGAGGATGATATAGCTTTTGGTAAGCAAGAATTTCTAAAATTAAACCTTAAAGTGGGAGCTCATACTAATGTAGGCGATTTTATTAAGTCAGATGATGATGCTGCTTATTTTATGAATGGTCCAAATAGGAAAACTATACCATTTGGAGCAAAAGTTATTGGTGGTAAATCTACTTTTTCTAATATCCGGGTATTAACTGATATAGAATGGGAAGAAAAACAGCAAACTCATACAGATACAATGCAAGCTCATGTGAATAGAACTCCCAAACGTATTGACTAATGATAAAATCTTTCTTAAATTACATAGCAGATGATAATACTGAATTGAGCAATTCAACTCTTCATAAATTAATTAGGAAGAAGGTGAATGAATCTATCTTAGATAAAAAAGTAGAATTATCTGTTGATATTTTAAATGAAAATCCGGTAACTGATAAAGTAAAAATATTAGGTAAAGCTGGACTATATCCAAAAGATGATGAACTTGATATATTACGCAGTATAAACATTATTTCTAACGGTGGAGACCTTTCAACCATTCAAAGAAAAAAGGCTTATAATCTTTTACTTAAACTTATTGAAATTGATACAAGTTCAGATCTTTTTATTAAGATAAAACAACATCTAGAAAATGATCAAGTTAAGTTAGGGGAGAATATAATGAGAAACGAATCTATTGAAAATCCATCCATAGTTGATACTATTGAAAATGATTCAACAAAAAAGAAATCTAGTATAGATGCTATCTTTAAAAAATTAAGAGGCAAAGATTCTGAATTAACAATGCTTGATTATAACAGATTACATGATTTATTTTATGATGGAGATGGATCTGATAAAAATTGGTCTGATACAAAGAAAAAATTAAAGGCTATCCTTGCTGATTATTCTGAAGATGAAGAGATTCCAGATTTAATTCAATCTTTGACTGCTGCTATTAATAAAGGAGCTAAACTTGTAATATCTCCTGAAAAGGATAATGAAGATAAAATTACTCTTGTAAATAAGCTTGGCAATAAACTTGAGATAATTAAAGAACTTGAAGGTAAACTTGAGCCATTAGATTATGAGGATGTGTATAACATATTCTTTAGAAATAAAGCTGATATGGAAGCCGGAAAAGAAATATTGATTAGGTTAATCGCGCAATATAAAGAAAATGAAGAGGCTACAACAGTATTAAATAAATTAGCTCCAATGTTAGGAATTAAATCTAAAGAATCTCCGGAAATTGCGCCTGAGGAAGATGAAGATGAGGAATAAATGCAGAAAAACATGCTAAAACTATAAATAGAATTGTAATAAGTGCTTGAAAATGAGCACAAAATATAAATAAACACATGCTTTTAATAACAGAAACTCTTGATTCTACTGTAAACCACATAACCGAAATGAATGGTTCTGGAGGTCAGAATCATTATATCACTGGCTGCTATATGCAGAGTGAGGTTGAGAATCGTAATAGACGCATTTATCCACGACAGATTCTTGAAAGAGCTGTTACAAAATATATTGATGAATATGTAAGTAAAGGCCGGGCAATTTCTGAGTTGGCTCATCCGTCTGGGCCTGCTATTAATCTTGATAAAGTATCGCATCGAATTACTGAACTCGCTTGGGTTGGTAATGATGTTATGGGTAAGGCTTTGATTCTTAATACTCCCATGGGTCTTATCGTAAAAGGTCTGCTTGATGGTGGTTGTAAGCTTGGTGTATCTTCTCGCGGATTGGGAACGGTTTCTTCTCGTAATGGTAAGACTTATGTTAATGATGATTATGCTCTTACAGCAATTGATATTGTTCAAGATCCATCGGCTCCTGCTGCATTTGTTAATGGTATAATGGAAATGACAGAATACTTCTATGACACCAATACAGATATTGTGGCAGAAACTTCTGAAAAATATAAGAAGTTCATGAAAAATTTAAGTTCGCCTCAATTGGTTGAACAACAGACTAAATTGTTTGCTCAATTTTTAAATGAGATAAACATAAAACTTTAACTATGGAGACCAACGTTGTTGTGAAGTGAATATTGGTATGGAACTAGTGAAAATAAACATGAGACTGAAAGCTAAAGAAATTGTTCTTTAATTTCCTCTCCAACTCAAACAAACAAAAGTAATAAAATATGAAGCATAAAACAAATATTGAAGACGAGGATACCATTGAAGATATCTCCGAAAATACATTACTTTCTCTTGATGAGCTTGCAGGAATTGCAAAGGCAATTGCGGAAGCCAAAGGTAAGAAGAAAGATGATAAAGATAGTGATGAGGAAATAGATGCAAAGCTTGGTCCTAAGGATGAAGCTAAAAAGTCTAAGTCTAAAAAGATTACATCTGACGAAGATGAAGATAATTCAGATGATGAAGATGATGAAGATGAAGAAAATTCAGATGATGAAGATGAAGAAAATTCAGATGATGAAGATGATGAAGATGATGAAGATGACGAGAATTTAAATGAAGATGAAGAAAATTCAGATGATGAAGAAGAAGCTGAAAAAACTAAACAGTTGAAGCAAACTGGTTTGTTTAGTGATGCTGATATTAAGAAAGTCATTATTACCCTTAAACTAATTAAGGATGAGGAAGAAGTTAGCCAAGAACAAAAAGACTTGGTTGTTTCAGTATTTCTCAAATTAGTTGGTTTAGTTACTGGTGATGAAGATGTATTCGAAAAGCTTAAAAAAACTATAAAGAGTGCCGAAGAAAATTCAGAAAACAAGAAGTCTAAGAAAGAAGAATCCATCAAAGTTGATCATTCTGATATCACTCGTCTAGTTGAATCTGAAGAAGGTCTTACAGAAGAATTCAAGGAACGTGCTACTATTATTTTTGAAGCAGCAGTTCTTTCTAAGGTTTCTGAAATTAGATCTAATCTTGAAGAAGAATATGAAACTCGTTTGAGTGAAGAAACTGAAACTATTAAAGATAATCTCATTGAAAAGATTGATAATTATCTCACTTATGCAGTTGAGGCTTGGGTAGAAGAAAACAAAGTCGCCATTGAATCAAGTTTGCGTACTGAAATTGCAGAGAACTTCATTACTTCTTTAAAATCTGTATTCGTCGAACATTATATTGAAGTGCCTGAAAGTAAGGTTGATCTGTTTGCTAATCTAGAAGCAGAAGTAATCAAGCTTAAAAAAGATGTACGTGAAGCTGAACGAATTTCTGAATCCTTAGCCGCCGGAGTAATCACTCTGACCCGCGAAAAGATTATGCAGGAATCATTCTCTGATCTTGCTGATACACAGGTAGAAAAACTAAAGTCACTTGTCGAAGACGTTGAGTTTGTTAATGCATCTTCTTACAAAAAGAAGATTGATACAATTAAGAAATTCTATATTACCGGATTAGATAATGACACAGAAACATTGCACGAAGACTACGATGATAATGCATATGTTAGTACTGAAACCATTGTAGAAAATGAAACCATGGATGAAGATTACGTATCTCCAATCATGTCAAGATATTTAACCGCTATCTCACGTTCAGCTAAGGCTGCAAGCTAAAGCAACATGAAATAAGGTTCTAACCAAAACAACAACAACAACAAAATAGAATAAAAATATGTTCAACTCAGAACAACTCGAAAAGAAGTGGGCTCCTGTACTAGAAACTCGTGATGCTCCAAAGTTCAAGGATAACTATCGTCGTGCTATCACTGCGGTTCTCCTAGAAAATCAAGAAAAGGCGATGCATGAAGAAAATTCGGCATCTAATTTCCTCAACGAAAGTAATACTATCGGTGGTTCAGCTATCGGTGGTGGTACTGGTGCAGTTAAGACTTGGGACCCTGTCCTTATTAGTCTTGTGCGTCGCGCAATGCCAAACATTGTTGCGTATGATATTGCTGGCGTTCAGCCAATGACCATGCCTACTGGCTTGATCTTTGCTATGCGTTCTCAATACCAAGATAAAGACGGTGCTAATACAGTTGAAGCATTGTATAACACTCCTGATACTAGTTTCTCTGGTGATGACCAAGTTGGTGGCCGTCAAGGTCTTACTACTGCTATTGGTGAAACTCTATCTGGCAACTCAGCTTCTAATACAACAACATGGGTCGATCCAAATGCTGCTAATGGATATCGTACAGATGGTGGTACTGCTGCAACATATAACCTCGGTCAAACTAATGGTGCTAGCGGCGGCGCTGCTGGTGGTTTCGGTCAAATGGGTTTCACTGTCGATAAAACAACTGTTACTGCTAAGACTCGCGCCCTTAAGGCTGAGTACACAATGGAATTGGCCCAAGACCTTAAGGCCGTTCACGGTCTTGATGCTGAAGCTGAACTTGCTAACATCCTATCGGTTGAAATCCTTGCAGAAATTAATCGCGAAGTACTTAGCACTGTTAATGCCAAAGCAAAGCTTGGTGGTATTATCTCCAATGGAACTCCTTCTGGCTACTTCGATATCAATGAAGATGCAGATGGTCGCTGGGCCGTTGAAAAATTCAAGTCATTAATCTATCAGATTGAGCTTGAAGCTAATGCAGTCGCCAAAGCAACACGTAGAGGGAAAGGTAACATTGTTATCTGTTCATCTAATGTAGCCTCAGCACTTGCTGCCGCTGGTGTTATGGACTATGCTCCTGCTATGTCAACCAACTTGAATGTTGATGATACTGGTAATGTATTCACAGGTATGATCAATGGTCGTCTCAAGGTGTTCATTGACCCATATGCTGATACTGATTATATCAATGTTGGTTATCGTGGTTCTAATGCATATGATGCAGGTATCTTTTACTGCCCATATGTCCCTCTAACCATGGTGCGTGCCGTCAATCCTGAAACCTTTCAACCAAAGATCGGCTTTAAGACACGTTATGGTCTTGTTGCCAATCCTTTCGCTGGTGGTGCAGCTTCAACTGAAACTGGTGCTAATCGCGCCAACCCTTACTTCCGTATCTTCGGAGTAACTGGTCTTGGTCAAGGTTCTGATATTCCTACTGGCCGTAGTAACAAATACGGTTACTAAGCTAATTAGTAACAGATTATATTTCTAAAGTATAATCTGATTACGAAAATTCAAAGGGTCTCCTGTAAAAAGGAGATCCTTTTTTGTTTTATAATATCGGAAATTCATATAGGTTAATTCTATGAGGAATTGGAAGATAATCAAGTTTAGATGTGCAATCAAGAAATTCGTTCCAATATACATGAGCTTATAGTTACAATTTTTAATAAAAATTGTAACTATTCATATATGATGTTCTTATGTTTTATTCATTATAGAGCAAAGAATAATTTAATAAAGACTTATCATATATAAATAATACCATATGATATCATTTCGCCAATTTATTTCCGAAGATGTAGCTTCTCAAGAACGTCAAGCTCTTAACATTCTTAATAGAAACCATATTAAAGATCCTGAAGACGTTTTTAATGATCTTAAAGCTATTACCGAACCATATCAGGCCGGTGATAATATAACAAGACCTGCAAGAAATCAAGCTCATCTTCCTAAACTTGCTGAATTTCTTTCGAAAGGAAAAATTAAGATTAACACTTTAAAGGCCTATTATGATAGGTATATTAAGAATCCAAAATTAAATAAGACGGCAATAGTTAACTTTAAAGACTTTAGAGAGTTTGAACAATTTGTTGATGAAAATGAGGTAGTTAAGATGTCAGATCATGATTCTAGAAATAATAAAATTTCCGAAAAGAATGCTATCTATCATGATAGCGAAATAGATGTTTATCTTGGAGACACCAAGCAAGCCTGTATGCTTTATGGGCAAGGATCTAAGTTTAATTTATGTATTTCCAGAAATGATTCTAGTAATCTATTTCATGATTATAGATGGAAACATGAACTTACTACTTACTTTGTATACTTTAAAGAAGCCGGGGTTAATAATCCTAATTTTATTATCGTAGATGCTTCTAAAAAATCTCCTAAAACGTTTAGCTATAATATAATCAAACCTAATTCTGATAAAAATATATCAAAGGAAAATCTTATTACGAAATTCCCGCAATTAAAAACCGCAATGGAAAAGGGTATCTTTAAACATAAGAAAATTGAAGGAGATGAAAAGAAATATTATATAAAATATCATGGTAAATCTATTACAGATTTTTCAACTCTAGATGATAGAATTAACTTTATTGAAATGGGGGAAGAAATTGAAGGTAATCAATGGTCTAAATTAGGAGATATGGTTCCTAAACTGTTACCTTATTATATTGAAATCGGACATGATATTCCAAAGGAAGTACTTGATAAGAATACATCTTTTAAAAAACGATATGAACAAAAGTTACAACAAAGAGTTCAAATGAATCTTGATGATAATACTGATCTTGATGATTATACAAAAGATGAACTAGAATATGCTTTAAGAAATAATGATAGGGTAAAAGATAAGATAAAGCAGATAAGCAAACTAGAAGAACTTAAAATAAGAAACGAACTAGTTAATGGGATATATAAAGGAGATATAAGAATTAAATCTAAATATATATTACCAAATCTATCTGATATTGTAGTTAGTGGAGATTTTTATTGTCCTTATAATAAACTTACATCTTTAGAAGGAGCTCCTAAAGAAGTTGGTGGAGATTTTAATTGTTCTAGTAATAAACTTACATCTTTAGAAGGAGCTCCTAAAGAAGTTGGTGGAGATTTTTATTGTGATAATAATAACCTTACATCTTTAGAAGGAGCTCCTAAAGAAGTTGGTGGAGATTTTTATTGTTCTAGTAATAAACTTACATCTTTAGAAGGGGGTCCAAAAGAAGTTGGTGGATATTTTAATTGTGATAATAATAACCTTACATCTTTAGAAGGGGGTCCAAAAGAAGTTGGTGGATATTTTAATTGTTCTGATAATAAACTTACTTCTTTAGAAGGATCTCCGCAAAAAGTTGGTGGATATTTTAATTGTTCTGATAATAAACTTACTTCTTTAGAAGGATCTCCGCAAAAAGTTGGTGGATATTTTAATTGTTCTGATAATAAACTTACATCTTTAGAAGGAGCTCCTAAAGAAGTTGGTGGAGATTTTAATTGTTCTGATAATAAACTTACATCTTTAGAAGGAGCTCCTAAAGAAGTTGGTAGAGATTTTTATTGTTCTAATAATCTAGTCAAATTAGACTATAAAGCATGGTTGACAAAACAATAATCTTATTATGAATAATAATCTTCTTCCACTTACAGGGTTCAAACTATCCGTTGGCACAGACCAATTTAAACATCTCCGACACTTTGCTGTATCGGCTAATATGCCCGGTTGTAATATTGGAGAAGTATCTACGACATACCGAAATTTATCCGGGTATGTTCCATCTGATCATATATCGTATGATTCTTTGAATATTCGGTTTGCCGTCGATGAAAGTATGGTTGTATATGATGAAGTATTCCAATGGTTATCATCATGTACATCCTCTAATGTAATACCTGTACATGATATTGTCTTAAACTTTTTAACAAGTAAATTTAATATATCCCGAAGTGTAAGCTTTAGTAATGTATTTCCATCAAGTATTTCGGGTATTAATTTTGATGTACAAAATACCGAAGTTGAGTATGCTTATATCGATGTTATATTTAGATATGACAATTTTGTGTTTGTATAACAAATTATCTGACATAATCGAAAACCCCCCTCATTACTTTTTATGGTAATGAGGGGGTTTTATTTTTATTGTAATTATATATTATTCAGATTCTAAATAGCGATAAGGATCAACAAATATTTATACCTTCTTTTTTCCTTTGGGAAACACTTTATCATATACTTCCGTGATAGATATAATATTTCCACGTCCACCTCTAGGGCTTATGTTTAATCTAGTATTTGGAATACCATAATCAGATCTATCTCCACCTTTATGAGTAGCCATTAATACAGGTTGATATTCATATATGGCTAAATCACCATTATAATATATGTGATTCGCCTTAATTTCATATATGCCATTAGAATTAATAAGAACAATATCTCCTTGTATGATTAAAGATACATTATTCCTTCCCATACTTTTGCCATAATCCTTACCATACATTGCCAATAATTGTAATTTTTTATTAACTATATTTTCATATACAGTTGTATTAGGAGGCAATCCATTAGGATATAATAGCTTTATGTTTTCAATAAAAGTTTTAGTTTCTAATTGTTTTGCTATTATTTCCTCTTCTCTTAAAGAAATACCACCCCATTGATGAAAATCATTAGCTTTAGAACCTGACTTATGCGATATCCATACTATTTCTTTTCCATCAATATCAATTAAATGAAAATCAGATTTTGCATTGGGAGGATTTGATCTTGGAGTTGATTTTACGGCAGATACTTCATATATCTTACCTTTAATTTTAATTTTAATACTCGAATATCCTTCAGTCTCTTTTGCTTTATCAATTTGTTTATTCAATGATTCTATTACTTTATCTTCATTAGAAACTCTATAATATATATCTTTTCCTATGAACTCAGTATTCAATAGTATTGATTTAAACATATAAGATGACTTACAATCCGTGGATAATAGAATTAAATCATCTATAGATTTACTTTGATTTTCTATTGCCTCTATAATAGTAGGAAGAATTTCAAATACAACTTTTTTTCTATCACTTAATTCAAACGGTTCTTTAGCTTTATATTTTCTAAGAAATACAGTCGAAGTCCATGTATATTGTTTTCTCGTTATGTCCGAAAAAGTTTCTAAAATAGCCATATTATTTTAGATTGTAGATATTTCCTATATATGCATCAAACTCTATATGATGCTTTCTAAAAGAAAGCGTTAACTTCTTTTCTAAATGTTCAGCTTCATATTCCCATGGATATTCAGATGTATAAACTATATCTTTTTCAAATCTTTCTTTTTTCCATTTAGTATGTTTTGAAAAAAATACAAGTTCTCTTTTATCAAATTGTTTTACATGAACCATTTCATGAGCAAGAGTTCTAATAGTTTCATACGGAGACATATCAGCATTCAACTGAATTATATATTTAGAAGGATTGATTTTATTACTATAGTTATAACATTCACCATAAGCTTTTTCCTTCTTAACTAGATTATTCACAATCTTAACTATAATATCAATATTGTGTTTGTTTGGTAACAACTGATTCAAAAAATAAACAGATGCCCTAGATAAACACTTCTTGAGAAGTTTATCATTAGAGCATCCGTATATTTTGAGATTAATCATTATTATGCATACGCCATGATTAGCCGAGTAAGATCATCATCTTTAATAGAAACTCCGGCAGCGACAGCACCACCGGCAATAGCAAGACCTCGGGATAATTTGCGAAGATTGGCGGATTGTTTAGAGTTGCCTTTACGAAGTAATTCAACTACATGTTTACGTTGAGCTAATGTTAATTGTAGACCATCTTCTAACTCCATATCTCCTACAATCTTATCCATGAAGTCATAAATCTCTTCTACTGTTGGATCAATGTCAATGATAAATGCTCTTGTACGAAGAGCTTTATCTGGATCTAATTTATCAAGAGACATATTAGAAATAAATATAATCTTTCCAGTAAATTCAAAATATCTAGGAATCATCCCAGCATCAAGAATTTCATCATCTGTCATTGTATCTGGATCAACGACGTTCTTACCCATCTTATTCCATACGAGCTTGCGTTTTTTCTTAGTATCTGTTGCAGCTTTTAGAATATTACGTCCTTCTGTATCCCCAAAGACATCATCTGAATCATCGAATAGAATAATTTTATCCTTATATCTGAATAACAGTGAATATAGACCAGCAGCCGAAGCAGAACCTGTATTTTTGAAATACCCCTTACCATCCTTAAGCCCCATGGAATGTAGGACTTTTTCAGTTGTGTGAGTTTTACCGGTATTGTGATGACAAATACCATTTGCTGTAAAATATAGATGATCGGCTGAATCAATTTCAACATCATAATAATCCGAAACAGAATCTGAAATTATTATATTAATAATTTTCACATAAGATCCATCTTGCGTCATCACTTCATCCCCAATTACTAAATCTCTTACTTGTAAACTTCCTTTACTTGTAGTTAATAGATGTACATCCGAACATTTAATAATTCGATCATCTTCAAATTTAACCAATGTATCTTTACCAGGTTTAATAACAAATGATACAATCTTTGAACTTCCAGAAGGAGTATCGATTTTTATATTTAAGGAAGAAATATCATAAAATTTGAAATGTTCTAGATAATCGCCATACAATTTTTCTGTAAGGTCTTTAATATCTTGTATTGTGTTAAGTTTTTTCATTGATTAAATTTGATTTGGTCTCTATGATGTTATTTATATATTCCTAACAATCCTTCATTACATCTTCTAATAAAGAATTTTAGTACTTCAACCCATCCGAATATAACAATAAAAGAAACAAATAATATAAAGATATTTAATACTTTATTCCATAGTAGCATTAATTTCCGTATCTGCTGATAAACAACCCCCAACACCAGATACAAATATTGCGTTAGACGCCCCTGATATTGTTAATTTAAGGAGATGTTCTAAGTCTGCCAACTGTTGTTCAAACGTAAGTTTATCAATCTTAGTTTCAAGAGTATCAATATCTTGAATATCTTCATAAGTTTCTTTTGAAGAACCTTTAGTAATCTTACCTGTAACGATACCAATAGAATCTGTAATATCATCAAGATCCTTCATAATATTTTGAAGTTGTTTTGGTGTGCCTGTCCATTCATAATCAACACCATTCTTAACGATTTCCTTTGAATATGTTGTAAGAAGATAATCAAAAATCTTAATTCCAGGTGATGCATATTTAGCTCTTACATCCCCTTTGCTTGCGCCTGGACCAGAAATCATATCGAGTATACCAGAAAGAATATCTTTTGGTGTATCTCCTCTAGCTTCATTCAGAGGAATTCCATCAGGCATTGTATTAATTTCTCCAGTATAACCGTTAGCTGATATAATATCTGCAATAACAGGAAGTGTCTTTATAAGCGATACTTCTTTATCAAACTCTATATGATATGGTCTGGCACTTTCTCCATTCCAGAAATCAACAGATTCTAAACCACTTAATCCGATAGAATTGGATAACGACCAATTGAATCGGATAGATTTACTATCTTTAGTACTATAAAACCGAATACCTCGACCCTTACCAGACTCGTTTTGATATACTTCGACCCCGGCAGATTTAAAGAATAATAATCCGGTTTTCTTTTGAAGATATTTTGTAATGATCAGACCAGCCTTCTCAGCTGAACTTGAAGTCATTGCTTCGACAATACATGGTTTGAAACTTAAATTGCTCATATATGTTATATTTATATATTGAGAAGAATTACATCTTAAAATCCTTGAAATTACCTTTAGGTTTGGAACCTAGTATAAATGGGGTTTGCTTTACATCTGGTAATGCTGGTGCAGAATCATTCATGATATTAGCTGTAGGATCGGCAATATCATAAAGCCGCATTTTGCATCGTTCTATACCAACAGTGAATCTTCGGTTTTCAGCTAAACTATCATAACGATTCTTCAACTGCTTAAACATTATTTGATTCATTTTTTCTAATTGTTCTGTAGAAATAATAGATAAAAACAAATCTACAGTAAAAACAAGTCCGATTGATTCACTAACATCTGTTAATTCTGTATCCGATGCTAATTGAGATCCCCGGTTTGACTGAGTTGCGCTCCAAATTGGAACATTAAATTCTACAGCAAGACCGCGAATTTCTTCTGCAATAGATTTAATTAAACCATAAGTACCGACGCTTCCAGATACACCTCCTTTAATTCTTGAAGATGCGCAAATATTCAAATAATCAATAAATATGAGTTCCGGTATAAAGTTTTTCTTTAGTCTTAATTCTTGAAGTAATGCTCTGAAATGTCCAACATGAGCCGCAGCTGTTGGATATTCCTTAATAATCAATTTACCATGAGTTTTAGATTTTATTCCTGCGACTTTTTTTGTAAATGAATCTTTAGATAGATTAAATATCTGTTTAATATCAACATCGAATAAATTAGCATCTATACGTTCTGCTATTTTTTCTTCACTCATTTCCATTGTAATATATAATACATTTTTACCTGCAGCTAATGCAGCGGAAGCAAAATGACACATTACAAGACTTTTCCCAACTCCGGTTCCCGCCATGAGTACGGAAAGAGTTTTCTTAGAAATTCCTCCATTCGTGATTTTATTAAGTATTTCAATATCAAACTTGATTTTCTCTTCATGTCGATGATAGAAATCATAACGAGCTTCTCCATCCTCCAAAAAATCATGTCCAACATTCGTATCAAATGAAACTGATAGAGCATTTGATAAAATCTCTGGTATAGATCCAGTCGCAAGAGTTTTATCAGAGCCATCAATAATTTCTACAGATTTCATGATGGCTAGATTTATGGCTCTATCTTTACACCATTTTTCCGTTTCTGTAAGAAGCCAATCCATATCAACCTGAGTCTCTTCTGATAATAATTTGATGGTATGAAGGATTTCATTTCTATCTTGCCGATTAATATGATTTGAAGATCTATAATCAATATCTAGTGTAGACGAATTCGGAAGCTTGTTATACTTCGAGATAAAATTAAGAATCAATTCATATATTACTCGATATTGATTAGAAAAATAATCAAGTTTTAAATGAGGAATTGCCTTTCGTACAAATGGTTCATTATGGCATAGATTATTAAGTATAATTAGTTCTAGATTTTCCATTATTGATTATATATTATTTTGTGAGACCTGTAAATGCAAATAACCTATGTTAGATCGAGAGACCATAACATAGGTTATTTCTAATTCGAGACTATTAAGAAGAAAGTTTACCAATTTTGAAATCATTACAAAGAATACTATTCAAAATATTACCCATGTGTTCTTTAAACTCTGGATTCTTTTTTAGAGATTCCTCCGAAATATCAATTGGAGTTTCGATAATTTCATAATCAAATGAAACTCTCAATTGTTTTTTCTCTTCATGAAACTTAACAGATCCATATTTGTAGATAACATCTGTATATTTACCTTTAATAATTTGAACATGGTACTGATTTTCAGAATCAATACTTTCAATTAGTTTGTAATCAACAGTTTCACGTAAGTTCATCTTCAATGACTTCAGCTGGTTCTACTTTATCAAATGCTAACAAATCTTTCAAAGATATAGTAAAGTGTTTTTTAACGGCTTGTTTAAAATCTGTCACATTAAAAATTGTATCTTCCCAAAACTCCTTAGTCATTGTTGCAGCTACTCGAAGATTTCCTGTAAGGGCTGTTTGAGTTTTTGGATCAAATGCGTAATACCATCCTTGTTTTTCAGACTTAACATATCCTAACTCTTTTGCCACATCAAGGAGTCCTGAGTATTTCTCAATACCATTTTTCCAAGAAATAGAAATCGGAATTTTAGATTTTTCTTTAACAAACCTAGATTTTTCCACATTAATAACGAAATTATATCCAGTAATATCGGTCCCGAATTTTTCTTGCTGACGCCCAATGAAAAAGATAGAATTTGCCCCATAATAATTTCCAGTTCCCCCGCTCATAATATCTTTCGGGTATAAGGATTGTTCTTTGTATGTATGATTTACTACAATTAGAGGAATATCATTAATTTCCAAATATGGAACGATCATTCGAAAAAGACTTTTCAACGCCTTTGCCCTCGTCATATCTCCTACTGATTTTTCTGCTAATGTATCTTCGATTTCCTTTTTACTAGCCACGTTACCTACGGAATCTATAATAATAATGACTTTATCGGCCCGATTGATATTCTCTAATTGTCCAACTAAATCGAATTTCAGTTCCTCTAAATTCTTCACAGGAATATGCAGTACTCGATTTAGATCAATTCCACAACTAGTAAAATATGATTGAGGCGCACCAAATTCTGTATCATAGAACATCAAAATCGCATCTTTATCTTTTTTAAGATACGCGGAAGCAATAATTAAAGAGTATAGACTTTTTAGATGCTTACTTGGTCCAGCAAATGTAGTTACGCCAGATGTTAACCCTCCATCAATATCTCCTGATAATGCCACATTTAGCATTGGAATTCCTGTTGAAGTGAAATCTTTGATTCCAAAGAATTTGGAGTCAGCTAGTACATCTGCTTCTTTGATCTTACAATTTTTTTTTAATTTTTCTAGTAATGAATTTGACATATGTTTATATATTGTATTCTTTTATTGTTAAATCAAGCAGGGTCATTTGTTAAGAAAAAATGATTAATAATATAATCATCTCCAATTAATCCATCTTTCACAGTTCCCATTCCAGAAGGTCTTAGAAATAAAGTTTTATTGAACTGCGATTCAAATGACGGAAGATGAATCGGAAAATGTTTTGATAATAATACCGGAGAAAACTCAGCTTCTCCAATTAAGTTATCACCTTCAATTTTAATATCGGTAATCATTCCAACAGCATCTTCTAAATTCACTTCAGATCTTTCCAATGATAGATGTGATGTTACAAATAACCTTCGTTCTTCCATATCTTTCCTCGATTTTTCAATTGCTTTTTCAATGACTTCGCTTGGGTAAATTCGGTCATTATGGTTCGGAGAATTTAGTGTAAGTAAAGTAGTTGTATATTTCATTTGGTTATATTGATTTTTAGAAGAACTTTAGGATTTTTCGGAATATCAATTGATATTTTGTAGTCAGTGATTATTCCTGATAACAAACCATTCGTTAAATCTTTTTCAAGAAGTTGCGTAACTAATTTTTCAATTTCTGATATTGAAACAGGAATATCATTATATAAAATGGAGAAACTCTTTTGTAAATATGCAACAGCACACGCAATAAGATGACACCGTTTTTTCTCTTCTACAGTCATAATTATTAACCTTCTAGATATTTCTCTAAAGTCAATTCATGTTTGTGAAAACTCTCCTCAATGAAACATCCATATTCGCTTTTATACTGCACCCACCAACAATTAGGATTTGTCAAATATAAGGACGTAATTACTCCCCAACAATTGACGGAGCCGCCATATCCACATGCATCAATATCCTGATGCGAAATCCACACATTATCTCCGATTTTCATTTTCGAATTAGTAAAAGTTTAATGAGATTGAAAGTGACAATACACATTTCAATTATAAGTACACTAATAATTGCCACAACAACACCAAGCCAAAAATTTTCACAAAGTTTTCCATATTGAATTAACCATGGTGGTACATTAATTACCAAAGTGGTAAATGGTATTGAAATCAGTGATGTGGCAAGGAATAGTGTAACAATCAATGCTAAGATATTACTAATGATTTTCATATTATTTCGTTGGTAGATTTCGAGTAGATTCATAACCTTTACGGCAAGCATCAATTACTTTTGGATGAATATAATGTTCTGGTACAGTAGCTTCATGATCATTAATTCTACACCAATCACCATCATCAGTTCCAAAATAGTACGCAATCCTAAGATCGTGAACATTAGGTTCTTCGTCAATTGCACATGTTGAATGCATTAGATTATTAATTATTCCCATGATTGTTAAAGATGTGTTTTCTATATCGCATAATATTAGTAAGATAAAGTAAATCCATATCTTCTAAATCTTGTTCATACGTCTTCATATTTTTTGAAGTCAATTCAGCTTTAATGATAGAATCGATATGTACTCCTCGATCTCGCTCGATATACTCCTTAAATTCTTCAAAAAACCCTTGTTCAAACGACGAAAACTTTCTCGAGGAGAATTCCCTAGATTTAATAAATTCCATTGTACAAGCAAATAGAATATTTAAAATTGGATCTTCATTAGTAGTTGCAGATGCGGAGAACATCTCAGAAAGACGTTCATATAACGATTGTGTTTTATTTTTCATAGTTACAATTTTTATTGAAAATTTTCAGTAAGATTGTTTTTAGTATCCGGGGCTATAAGCTCCGAACCATCAATCTTAAATAAACCTTCTGGTTTCCAAAAGAAACCCTTGCCTAAGTTAAGACCTTTGCCTAAAAAGTTAAACGGAATCGGTTCAAGATCACATTCATGATTCATAGCGGCGTTAAAGTCGGCATCACCGACCCATCCGCAGTTTTTACATGAATACTCCTTCCCTTCCTATTAGCCTTCCGGACCAGACTGTATTGATGGCATCTTTGAGACCGATAAACACTTTCTTGCAAAACAACTGGAACCTCCAGTTCTTCACAACGCCATAAAACCTTATCTCTTATCTCAGGATTCGACCAATGAGTCATACTTCTGGAAGTTTTAACACCTTTATTGATGTTGACGATCTTTTCCAACCTAACTTCCGATAGGTTAGAAAAATCCAATTGGTTTATGCTCCAATTGACAAAATTTTTACGATGGGTTTGAGCTTTCTTAAAGCCTTTAGAACCCTTCTTTTTTCTTGATAACTTTTTGATTACTGATTGTAATGAATGGCCATGGCAATCGGCATCTGGTGTGGTTTGACCATCGGAAAGAGTTGCAACTGTTTTAAGACCTTGATCAATACCAATAATCTTATCACCTTGTGCTTTTGGACTCTTTTCTACCTTCCAAGCAAGCTGAAAATGATTCTTGAAAATCTTAATGGAATTACAGATAGTTCCGTTCTTACTCCACTTTTGGAAAGGTTTTGTTTTATCAATAGGAATATTAATATGACCAAATACTTTCCCTAAAGATTTTAGTCTGGCAAATCCAGCAAACTCTTTACTTTTATCAAATTCGAAGTCTAAACATAATCAACTCAGTTGAGGATATATGATATTCTTTATTTCAGGTTTTGAATATACTGAATTTAAATTCTTCCCATACTTTTCATTTATGAATAATCGCCGTTTTTGCTTTTCAATAGTTCCCGCAACAATTCCTCTTGCTTGATCAATGCAACGCCTTAAAGCTCTAGCAGACATGCCAGTTTTATCGACATAAGAAGTATCTAGATATTTTGCGATTACTAAATTGTCTGGTAAATTATCCCAAATATTATTAATAGCAATTCTACATATCTTATCATACTTATGAACAAATGCTTCCAGACGAGAATCCTTTCCGAGATTCAATTTCTTGAAGGAATGCCTTGTGGAACCCATCATGGTAAAATGGTCCCTTTCAAGGATATAAATAAGTTATTACTGAGCTTTTAAGTTTATTTTGAAACCATGTAGCTGCCTTTTTAGATACAGCTCCTGTAATTTCCTTTCGGGAAATATCAGATGCTAACAATGAATCAGATTCTTCATTCCAGATATCTTCAACAACCCATTTAATAAAATTGGCAATTTTCTGAGGAACTGCATCTGCGGGAGATGATACTACAATACCATAACCTTGCTCAAGTCTATCTTCATTACAATAAGTCTCTACCGCAACTTGTATTGAATCCAGCTTTACAACCTCAACTGTTATTGTCTTTTTTACATGAGATTTTGAATGAGATTCACCCTTAACTTTAAAAGCTCTTGAAAAGCTAGGATCATCAATGGGTTTAAAAACAATACCTTCTCCATGGCCTGAAATATCGAAAGTTTTTGCGAAAGGGCATTCCTTATCAATACTATCAACCCATTGATTCATGATCTCAATAGATTTATTGGCTTGATTCAAATCAACTTCAATAATATATGGTTTTGTTCGGCGAACATTAAATACTCCGATATCAGGATTCTCGTAGGATGTAGAACTCCATACAGAAGTAACTTCTTCATTACTATTGTCAGTTGTAAACACTTGCTTAACTCCAAAGATAACAAACATTTTTTGCATAGAACTGAGAGCAACTCCCCCTTGAATTGAGCCCCCACACCATTCGCCATAAACAATAGTTCTTACCCCATCATTATCTGACTTAAAATGAGGGACGATCTTATACCCATCCTTGGCGACCCAATGAGCAAATCCTGCATTATCTTTAATCTGATCAATTACATTTTCTCGGGATTGACAGTAATATGTCCCATCAGAATTAATTACGATTGCTGCATTAGTGCCATGAAGTTTTACAAAACCTTCAAATGTTATAATGGGCAATTCTTTTGTATCATCATAGATTGGATCTCCTTTCTCATCAACTCCTGAGAATTGGTAAGACAGTTTTAAGCTTTGTAATACTTGATGATATTGTCGAATTTTTGGGAACGCGTAGTGTTTCATATTAGTAGTTATTGGTGAGTGACTCTTATTAATTTTCATTTTGTTTGTTTTTTAGATTGGTTTAATATATTTTACAGCTAATGGATTTTCAAATTGAGCAATTCGTATTCGATTATGTCTTGCCCGAATTCGTTGACCATCAATTGTAATATTGTGCCCACGACCACCGTCAGTGAAATCGGAAATCGCATAAACCATTAAAGAAGCTTTTTCAATTCTTGAATCATAATCAGAGCCAAGAATATGCTTGTAATATAATTTATAGAGATAATGGATCATAATTTTGTTAGAGAGATTACTTAGAATTAGTTGCGATTTCAGTAAGTAAATTTTTAGACGAATATCCCTATTCTGATGCAGATTCTTCTGAATCCTTGGAAATCTTCTTAAGAAATGCGGCTTCTAACTCTGCGCATTCTTCAGGAGACTTTCCTATACATTCCTCAACCAATTTTTTAGTGAGAATCTTTGCGAGCTGTTTTGTGCCCGTGTGTCTAATATATTTACTTTTGCTCATTCTGTTTTTTATTATTTGTTTCACTTCTTTTCACTATGATCTCCATATATTCAGGCATTGTTCGGGCTAATTTTTTCATTTCAGCTCTATTTTTACAAAATATATCAAAAACATATTTACTATCCTTTTTTCCACCAGCTGCCGTTTTTCTTGTTACCGCCGGTCCTCTATCTTCTACGATATATTCATGTCCTAATTTTGGAATAATGATGTGAGTCCCAAATTTAAAGTTAGGGTGTGCAGCAACCGTATGATTAGGAGTAGCTTTCTTTACATTAGCTTGAGCAACATGTGAACCAAAAGGTTCCTCAGCACAATAATAAGTGATCCTAGCTTTGATGGTTTGATCTGTAGATTCAATGTTTGTTTGTGGTGATGCAATAGAACTACAGGACGATAGTATTAAAAACATAAGTGTTGATAATAGATATTTCATATTTGTTTATGGTTGAAGGCATTTAAATTCCCATAAAAGGAAATTATATCATATGCCATTGTTATTGTACATGAAGAAATAAATCATCACACACTAGACTTCAATCACGATGCCGAAATGCATCTATCGAATATTCTACATTACCAACTTATAGTAAATGCAGCTATTTTTATTTATAACTTAGAATCTGATAAATACTCAGATTTCACCAAAATATATTTCATTTTCTTTGCCATTTTTGGAGATAAAGTTTTGTACCAACTATATCCTTCAGCTTTTTTGTATAATTTTCCAGGCTCTCCTGAAATTTCACATGTTTTTGAAGATAAATTCTCAACTAATCGTACCATACCTGCAACAACCTGATCTCCGCCTGAGTAGTAGAAGCGAAGTTCTCCAAATTTTTCCTTAATTTGGTTTATAACTACTTTAGGAACTTTTTCTATATGCCACTTATAATGTGGTCGAAACCAGGAGAAAAAATATTGGGTATTTGTAAAAATTGATAATCTCCAAGGATGTTTTTCTTTTATTAATTCTAAAATCTCAGGTTTAATAAGCCAATATTCATCGGTCTTATCTGATTTTGTTTTATATTTTTTATATGGATCAAGCAATCTATAGAAAACTTCACCTAAGGGTCTAATAAATTTATTATAGATAAACAGTTTAATAGTAAACAACATTTTATTTTTCTGAGTATGGCTTTCTCCAAATGTTGTATAATTATTAATGGATGCACAAAGATTTTCCACAAGAAATTTCCATCCATCTGGGACATAAATTCCACAATCTGTGCAAATTGGTTTATTCTCACAATCTTTATTAAAAAGATTGGGATAAAGGTTCATAAGATGCTCTTCGAATGATATTTCTGGTTGTGTTATTTTTTTACTCATAATTAACATTGGGGGGTTAAAAAGGATGTGGGATATTCGGAACAAGTGGTAAATGAAACAGTGGAAGAACTTTACAATCTGAATAAAACAGAATCGAAGGGTTAGGAGGATTATTTCTGAATTCCTCAAATTCTTTCCGAAGATATGCAAGTTCTTTACGTAGATCCTCAATTTCTTTAAGTAATTCTGATTTTTTATGTCCATAGATATCCAACATTTTTTGTGATTACTCCCATAGCCCATTGATCTTTCTCTTCGATCAATGCTTCAATCCGATTAGTCTCTGCATAAATTTTTTCATACGTTGCTCCAAATCGTTCTTCACAAGACTTAAGTACTGTAAATGAAATCCCATTTACAATCTTTTTATCTTTTTGAATCCAATCATCAGAAAAAGTACTTTCCGGATATGATGCATTAAGATCAATCTCTAATTGCGGCCGTTCGGTCTTTACATATTCATATGCTTTTTTAAGATCACCATATAATTTATTGATATTATCGACATACTCTTGTGTTGCATATCCTTTCTCAATATCTTCACTCCAGTCCATATCGAGCTGATCCAAACAATTTTCTTCTTCAACGAAGTTTATCAAACAAGTGAATAGAAGATTTGGAATTAAATCAACTTTATCCGTCCAAGTTTTTGGAATGGAATTTCTCAACCAATCTTGGCAATCTTCATTATCTTCACTAGTTTCTGTTTTTGTAGAAGGTTTCTCCATCAATGCAGCCTTTAATTCCTCAACTATTTTTTTCTGATAAATGAGTTCATTCCTATAAGCTTGAATTAGATTATTAGCATTATGAGTATCTGTTAAAAGAGCTTTATCGACTTCTTTTAGCCACAATTGACATATTGGATCAGACAGTTTAAATTCATACTCTTCTGGTTCGGTGTAATTTGAATCACTTGTATATTTACACATAATAGCTTCTCGTACTTCTTTAGGATATGCATAATCAGTAGGTTCAAATTTATAATCCGTCGGTTTAAATTTGGAATTCATATTATTATTATAAACTAATTTTGATGCTTTGTAAATGCGTATTTTCTAACCCACCCTATAATATCTCCAAGTAGATTTTTCCCAGACCAAAGTGTTTGATCAAAACATGCAGGATCATCAATATCAATTCCAGTTCCCCAAACGAGATCAATTGCAGTAGATTCTGCAAATTTTGTGTCATAAGGAAATTGCATTATGAAGTTTTTAAGATGTTCATTTTGTGTGAATTTTTGAAAATTTCCAATAGAAACTAATTCGAATTTCATACTATCCCAAATCTCCTGATCATAATTCTTAACTTGTCTGCCGAGCGCTTGCATTTCCCGAGGATTTCTTTCATTCATGATCTTTTCAAGAGTCTCTTTATCACCAAACAATTTAGCCTTTGCTGCCATCATAAATTGTTCTGCGCACATATAAGTGATCGGAGGATCATCCCAGTTATCACATAATTTATGACTTGTAAAGTTTGATGATTGATTAGAGAAACACCCCCACCATTGGGAAAAAGGGCTTGTTTTGAAAAGACATACTCTGTTCTCAATTTTGCACCCGTATTCTTCGGGACTCTTCAATGTTTCTATTTTCATATTGTTAATTAAATTTCCGCGTTTGACTTTGATTGAATTGTGGAATCCCCAAAGCATCTTTACCTGAACTCTTCGATCCCTTTATAAGATAGTATCCAGCATTACTCCATTCCTCATAAGACATTGCCGTATCATCCATTTCTAATTTTAAACTCTTTAGATTTTTAACTCCTCCTCTTGGTAATATATAACCATCTTTATGATAATGGAATAAAAACTTATCTTCTTTAACTTTCTTCTGTTTTGCTACTGTACTCGCCGACAATAATTCATGATCAATTGGTTGGGTCTCGAAAAAGTCCATTCCAGAATCATCATGAAATAATTCTGGAAGTTTTAATGGAGAATGATCACATAGGAAATCAAGTAGATTGTTCACAGATTATAATGAGATGTTTCAAAACAGTTGCTACTTTATCCGATGGCCAAACTACACCGGATACAGATCGCCATGGGCATTCCTTGCAATCAGTAATTAAAAAGTTATCAAGAAAAAAGAAGGGATCTAAAGTATTTAAACTGGCTCAAACCCATCGTAAGAATTTTGTCAATTAGTCTATCAACCAATTGGATTTTTCAGGTCTGAAGGAAGTCAGACTAGAAAAGATTGTCAACATCAAAAAAGGTGTTAAAACTTCCAGAAGTATGGCTCATTGGTCTAATCCTGAGATTAGAGATAAGATAAAACACAGATGTGAAGAATTGGAGGTTCCAGTTGTAGAACAATCATGTGCTTATCGGTCTCAAAGGTGTCACCAATGTTCTCAGGTCCGAAAGGTTAATAGGAAAGGTAAAGAATATTCATGTAGTAATTGCGGATGGGTCGGCGACGCCGACTTTAACGCATCTAAGAATCATGAATGTAATCTTACACCAATTCCATTTAGTCTTGTCGGCAAAGGTCTTAATTTAGGCTCGGGTTTCTTTTGGAAACCAGAAGGCTTATTTAAGATTGATGGTTCGGAGCTTATAGTCTCGGATACTAAAAACAATTTTTATTGAAAATTTTCAATAAAAATTGTAACTATAACCACGATCAATTAGTTTTTCAAGTACTTCTCGCACTTCGGAATATTGTTCGGTTATTTTCATATATGAATATTCTATATTATTTTTGAAGCTTTGTAAATAATAAATTATCAATAATCACATATATAAGGAAGCAGTCGTGTATCCTCATCCGGTCGCGACTTGAGAGAAAGAGATTCACTTTCGCCAGTACATTTACCCCATCGAATAAATCCTGCAGAAATTGGTTTACGTGTTACTCGTTCCCAAGAACCCCACGATTGATCTCGCATGTGAGAAATACTTTCAGCCATAATGTTATGCGGTACCGATTCAGGAAAGATAAAGATTTCTTCCATGCCAGCATCTTGGGTAGTTACAATATATTTCATTCTTGAATTTTTAAGTTAAGTTCTTCTGCAATTGTTTCATCATCAAAAGATCCTCCAGATTCAATTCCTAGAGAATGCGAAGATCCATGGCAATGGATCTTTCCTTCATTATCAAAGTCAATATAACCGGCTCCAGTAATTGCTGAATGCGCAGATTGCTTGAGTAATGTTCCTGCATCAATGTGTTGTACATATTCAGGAAAAATCATGAATCCTCCCAGCTCGTCTATTACATATTTAAGATTTTTCATAATTATTCTTTTATAGTTGACCTTGTGCATAATGGGAATGTACAACCCAGCATGAATCCAAAGTCATATAAATGGCCTGTATTAGAAACTGCATAAATCACAACATTAGAATCAAAAAAAGATATTAGAAATGAAATTGGAAGGATCATACCATGCCAAACCCCATGGAAGAATCCAGGAATATCAGTGGATACAACATTTGCAGAATCTGCACAACTCGATAAAAGTAGAGCAAATAATACAAGGAATATTTTTGTCATTGTTTTGTTTTTCATATGTTTGTTTTTATGTAGGAAATTATTAAGTCTTGATGCGGGAACATGCTAATACACTCATAATTTAACGTGGTTAAGTTGTGGTTTCCTTGCGGAATTATTCTACACTATTTCTGACCCAGTGTAAACAAAAAAGTGTATAAAACTGAATTATTTTTTCACCGTTGATTTTCGACGGCTTACGCAATTTCTTTAGGTATTCCCACCCTTTTTCCAGAAAAATCCCGTATTTCATGAATTCTTTTGACTCGCCATACCAGCCAATACCGAACGGGTTATGACATTCCACAATGATGATTTCTCCGGATTTCAGCTCTGCTACATCAATCGTTCCACACCAACTTTTCGGAATCTCAAGACCAACTGGTAATGGCGGAGATTCCGATTCTTCCTCCTTCGGATCATGAGAGTACCAGCCATCACAAATCATTTCTCCATGGACAATATAATAACGTCCTTCTTTTACGATTTCAACAAGGGTTTGCAATTCATATGGTCCAACGGGAAGTTCATCATATACTTTTAAAGGATCATAGATAAATCCATCAAATCTCTTAAATGCATCCGCAGGTTTCACAAACGTTTTTTCGTGAATATTATCAAGATCATTAGCGTACCAAATTTTCCGACCAGCAAATTCTTTTGTAAATTCTGGAAAATAATCTGGAACAAATGTTCGATTCAGAGCTTTTTGAACAATCTCAACAGAACCAGAAATCATTACACCTTCTTCAATATCTTCATATGGAATTTCTGATAAATCTCTAAATAATCTTAATCTTCGATCAGTTTCCATTGCATATCTTGCTAATGCTTGAGATTCTCTAGAACCTCCATCAAACAAATGCCAAATATTTTTCATATTATTAAATCTCAATGAAATCTTTCCAGATATATGCAGAATTTTTTACATACTTTTTTAGACCTCTTTTATGGAGATACACATTAATCTTTGGGAATGTATATGATAAGCAAAGAGCATCAATCATACTTTTATGATCTGTCGCCTTTGCAGAAAACATTCTTGATGCCCATGGGATTTCTTTATGAGTAACAATTATTGGAACATTACAACTAATAAAATCTGCAGATACTATATTGAACGTCTCACTTAAACTTATTTGCATACCCATATCCATTGTCGCACATAATTCAAGGAATTCTGTCCGAGGGAGCCAATCATGACATATCAATTTATGCCCAATAGAATTCAAATGCTTGAACATCTCAAATAGATTCTTCATCGCACTATCACCTTTTTGTTCAATGCGACTACTATTAATATGAAAATGTAGTTTCTTTCCAATAATATTGACAAAATCTAATGCAGCAATAGCTTGTGCCAAATGATTCTTGAGAGGACGAATAGCGCCAAAGCAAGCAATGTCAATATGGTCTTTACACTTATTAAGGTTCTTACAAGATAAATCATATACAGGATAGTAATTCGGTAAATAAACGATCTTATCCTCAATATTATGAGTATGAAGAATTGTTTTAAGTACAATCTCCAGGGAATGTTCCATCCGGGGAGAATTAACCCCAACCATAACATTTGGAATATGACAATATTCTCCAATCCATTTCAAAGCAATACCTTCACCTGCAAGAAATGGAACTTCAGAATGAATACGAACAACCCACTTGATTTTAGGATATAGTCTCTGGAGTTGTGCAAGTTTCTCAGGTGTTACCCATAAAGCTTCTATAATAACAAGAGTAGCCCTATGCTTTACAATTTCGTGTTCAATAGAGTTGGCATCATGCACAACAGAAATATTACTAATATATCCATTCTCGATAAGCATATCGGAAACATATTTTGCTGAGTTATAAAGACCTGAACTTAAACTCAGATTACTAGAACTTTTCTCATTATAGATTTCACGATGTTTGAGAATGAAGAGAATAGATTGCGTCATATATGAAACTATTTATACTAAGAAAGGATTCATTTGTTTTTCTTCATGAATCCTTTCTCATGTTATTAATTTAGAAGTTAATCAATTACTTTAATGAAATTTGTAACTATTGTATATATTCTCGTGTCATATTGTTTATGTTTGTTATTTCAAAATTTCCAGGATCTTTACTGAAACTGTTTTAGGATCTGCATGCCCATCTGCAATTTCCAGAACTTTCTTAATCACTATTCACACGTGTTTTCGGCCAGTTGCATTTTCTTCTGTAATCACTCTATTAATAATTTCTACAATTTCACAATCTTCTAATTGTTGTGGTAGAAATGATTCTAGAATTGCAACTTTTAACTTTTCTTTTAATGCAAGTTCGGGTCGATTACCATTTGTAAATTGGGTAATACTATCTTTTCCTGAAGCAATCTTTTTTCGAATTACTCCAAGAACTTCGGCATCTGTTAATTCAGTATTTACATTCCCTTTTCGTAAAGATGCATGGATCAATTCGGTTTTCAATGCCCGAAGTACAGTAAGTCGAGTATTTCCTGAATCTCGATTCTTGATTGATCGAGTTATTTCTAAGTCTATATTTAAAATCATAATTTGTTTTCTAGTTTATTCAAAGCTTCAAAGAGGAGTCTTGCACTTAATCGAGAATCCGCAAGAGGTTCATGCGCAGGTAATTCATTAGGAAGTCGATCATATGTTTTCATTGGATCCATTCCCGCACAGAGCATTACAGTTGCAATTTCATGCATAGGATATGGACTATCCTGGGATCGAGATGATATCATCTCATTATCAATACACACCCTTACAAAATTAGTTTCCACAGGAAAACCACACTCGACAAACACGACAGCATCATAAATAAGATTTGCATATATCCATTCATTCCAGAATACATCCTGAATTCTACATGGGCTGTTAAATTCAATTGAAGATTCATGAACGGTCACATTATCATTAATCCATTGTCTATCTTCAAAAGAACCACCAGATGCATTACCAGAAAAACAATGAAACGCGAATTCTTTTATACATGAACCATCTCTTCTATAAATTCCCCCAGCAACTGCAAATCCTTCCCCATATAAACCAACCGACTCTACATCAAAAATAAAATAATTCTTCATAGTTTCAAAAATTTATAAGATATATAAAAAATAATTATCCAAACAATTATTTCACAAAAGGTTATTACTAAGTTTTTTAACATAATTTTGGAACGGTCTCCATCAGATACACTGAATTCATTGTCTTAAATCCATTTTCTGTAATTTCTGTAATAGGTGATGTTGCAAAGACCCCAGGAATTTCGACATCATTTCGGATATATCTAAACATCCTCAAAGATTCTCCGATGATAGGTCCATCTAAAATTTCTCCAATAACCCAATAATCAACATTGGGGGAAAGACCAATATCATCTATAAGAGATTCTCTATATTCATCATGTGATACGGCTGTGGTAACTTGAAAGTTCACAGTTGGTTTAATTTTTGTTATTTTATGTAGTTTCATATTTGTTTATCATATATTGGTGCCAAGCTTCAGCAGCTTCTTCGGCAGAATTGTAATCTTCTCTGAGATCAGTTATATATGCAGATGCATCATGAATCTGGGCTCGGTTATCAAGTTCTTTTATTAGAAGCCAAATGTTTTCTCGAACTTCATTAATGTGAGCTAGTGTAGCCTGATCATGTTGTAATAGATTATCATTCATATATTATTTAATAGATTTTTGCAATCAATCAGTGATTCTCATAGTAATTTTAATTCAGTAAATAGTTGTATACAAAATAAACATCAAGCCCCAATAAGATTATCAAACCTGTTAGTATTTTTCTATTATCGAATTGATGATCACCTGATAAAAAAGATAGCAAATACTTCTTCATATTAAAAATCAAATTGAAGTTGTTTATGAGTTTTCAAACAATCTCTTTTCAATTCATGTTTAATCATTTCAGATAAGTCTTGCAATATCTCCGAAATATCATGATCTGTGTATTCAAGTTTTGTAGGAATACTAGATCCCATGCGGAATACAGTATTGATATTAGTGTCTTTGATTATTACTTTAATTCGGTTCATATTAAGGATTCTTTGTGAAATAGTCAATCATACATTTTGTGGAACAGAAATCAAATTGGGATTTTGTATGAGGAACCCATAGTGTTGTGCTTTCGTTTACAATATTCACATCAACCCAATCATTGAGTGCACTACCCCCCATATTGAGGATTATTCTCAAATTTACAATTGTCACAAATACTTCGTGTTTGTTTCATAGTAGTGGTAAATGAGTTGTAATTCCTTCAAAACAGTAATCCCAAGCAGGTCCAATGGCAATACTCATAGATTTGAAAAGTAATAGAATGTACCAAATAAGGTAATGTAATGAATCATTTGATCAGCACCAATGATAACAAATGCATTGTGATAATCGTTCTCTTTGAATAGTAGAGATGATGCTTGGGATGTGCAATAATCAGTGAAGAAATGTGCAACACTATTAACTACTAACCAAAATGACACATGTAACCAATTATGAAAATATATCGAGTTTAAAACTGTCATACAACATAGACCACTAATGTAAACATTAATATGTTCCCAAAGAGCTAAATTGGACTTGGATTTATTCTTCGCCATTTCATCTGTTTGTAGAAAAAAGTCAAAGATCCAATGAATAATTAGAAATGTAAAAATAGTGTAAAGCGAGATCATAATTTTTAACTTTATTTCTCATTATAAGCTTCTTCAAGACGACGATAATCCTTCCAAAGAGTTGCTAATTCCAGTTTGAGCATTAGATTATCTTCACAGAGTTCTTTTTGATCAAGCTTCTCAACATCCTTCCAGTCCAATGCTTTATTAGCCAAGTCTTGAGCATATTCTGTACCATCTCGAATCATTTCAAGAGTTTCTTTATATATACAGTAATCATTTTGAAGACATTCGATAGTTTTCTCAACTTGGTCAATGTCAATATCTAGTCCAAGTATATCACACAACCTTTCTTCGGCTTCTGCATACTTAGAATATTTCTCAACAAAGAAACCAATTCGTTCAGAAAGATTTTCGGGCTTGTGTGTAGTTACATTACCTACAGGAATCTCTCTCATACAATCATTGATAATCTTCGATTGTTCAATAACTAATTTAGCAAGAGTTTCCCCAGCTTTTTTGTACTCTGCTATCTTTCGGTCAGCGTTTGCGAGTTGCTGATTAAGATTTGCTATCATTTCTAACGTATTTATTTGTATTGTTTTCATATTATTTTTAATTAAAGTTTTCAGAATTGTCTCGGAATAACATATCAATAGTGGCAAGCTCAGCCAGAACTTCCTCTTGGTTTAAAGCTATATTTCGATAAATATAGATTCTTCCGCAAATATCTTTGAGAATTATCAGTTGTTCTTCGGGTGTGTAATCAAGAATATTTTTTAGTTTCTCTTTTTCCATGGATTATTATATCACATTTTTCAAGGAGCGTAAATAAAATAATCAGCAATTAAAATACCACCCTCGATCAGTAAGTGTTAGTATTTGTTCAAATGCTGTTGTATATTGTTTACCACAAGTTTCAAGACTATACCTTGATCGTGCAATTTCAGCTACTTTACTACGATCTATATCAGAACATTTTTCAATCGCTTCCAACCATTGTTGCAACATTTTACAGCGATAACCTGTAACTCCTTCAATTGAATTTGTTTCTTGAAAACAACCGTAATCAACACTAATCATTGGAGTTCCACAAAGAGCTGCTTCGATATTACTACCGCCTAGAGGTTCTATGTACTCAGTAGGAGCAAGAATTGCTCTCGCATTACCCAAAAACTTAGATCTGTCTTTGCCAGTAATAGGATCTCGAAATATAATTTTAGATTCCCTCCATGGAGTAGTATCACCTTGGCCACATGCAATAACTGGAAGGTTTATACGATTAGCAATTTCAGCGACGGTATTTAATCCTTTGGCTGAACAGATTCTCCCAAAGTATGCAATATATCCTTCAGGATTTAAATTAATATCCCAATCATCAATATCAAAATAATTCGGAATTACAAAATCAAAGTTCTTTCCAGAACTATTACTTTTGCCATAACAGAAATTACGCCATGCATGTGATTCAAAAATTTTAAAAGTTGATTCCATTTGATCTGGATAACCGATTCCACTTTCCACATGATAACAGTTCGGAAACAAAGAAACTACCTTTGAATGTGCAGTACCAAATGGATGGCAAATTATATCTCCATCCTTAACATTATTAAGTAATGCAATTAATAATCTTTTTTCAAATTCTATATGATGTGGAGAACCAATTGTTGCAACGTCTCCATGGAAAATACTTTCTTTTCCAATAAGGGATTTGAGTTCGGTTTCAGAAAGAATTTGAATAATTCTATTACACCCCGATTCACTGTTTCCATTCGAGTATTCAATACAATCCCAACCTTCTCGCTGCATCATTTTTGCCCATCTCAAGACTTTTCCTGTAAATGCACAATGAGAATATTCTTGATTTGGAATTGTGTGAAACAATCCAATCATGTGAAGAGATGTCCTATTATTGCTCATTATGAAGTTGAATTAGAAATTCTGTAACATCCAAAAATTCACCATTCCCATATTCTACTCCATAGAAATCATCACATTGATAATAACGATCTGTATCGATCCCGATCAAATCAATCTTATTCATATTATATTTCCATGGTAGATTATCGATAAGAACATTATTTTTATGAGCCATAGCGCATGGACAAGTTGTTCCTCCTCCGTATACAGTTGATGCCCAATGATTGTTAATCATTTCTTTATGGAAAATATGATCTTCATCAAACCCGAATTTACCCAGCTCATTAACTTTGGTAGCATAATCCTTGGTGGCAACAGTCAAAATATATACATTATCACGTCCAACGAGATTACGAGAAAATTCAATAAGATCCAATGCTCTGGGATGAATGATTGAAAAATATCGTAATGCTCGTTCTCCAAGCACGAATGTGATATGATCCTGTTCTGGAGCAGGATATAAAGTATGAATTAGAGTCTCATCAAGGTCTATAAAAATACAATTGATTGCCATTAATTTATTATATCAGGATTGGCTTGTAAAGGATAATTTATTAAGAAATGATATCCCAATTATGAAGAAATTCTTTAAAGCTTCCTTCCCATCTAAAATCTCGATCTGTATTTACTAGAACGAAATCTCCATTTAAATCTGCAGCAATTAATGTAGCAATAACTTCAGGATCAAGACTATATGAAGAATAGTTACGACCAAGCAATATTGAATATTTTTTACACAATTCGATTTTTTCGGAATTATTCATGAGTTTCAAATTCTATATCATCTGAGATTCCACACTCTTTACAACTATCCCAAAGAAGACTAAATTTATCATCACTAAAATCTCCTTGTTTTAGAAAATGACAGAAACCATTTGCTTGTTTTGGAAATTGTAATATTTTATCCCAGAAAGGGCATTGTTTATAAGTACCATCTTCGCCTCGACTATAACAATAAAGTGTATTCTTTGGAATAAATGAATGAGCTTCTTCTTCTGTCAATGCAGCTTCGATTACACATTCTTCATTAAGACTTGGCCAGATACCCAGTGGATGTACTCCAGCATCAAGCAATTCTTGTTTGGTCGCATAGAGCCAATATAAATTTCTATTTGTGTAGAAATCATTAGGATAGTCTTGATAGTTCATATTATTAACAGTATGGTTGTTTAAATTTAACAAAGTAATCTTCACTAACTAATTCAAAGAAATGAGTCTTAATCATATTTCGTTTTTGAGCTTCTTTGACTATAGCAGCAATAGATTCTTCACTTTCAGCTTCTTTCATGGTGTTCCAATAAAAGTTATGGAATTTCTCCCAGGTTTTATTATCTGTTGAACAAATGACTATAGTCTTTAAAGCTTTTTTAGTTCCTTTGATTTTCATAATCTGATAAAACTTTTGCAATATTTACAGCACCAACCGAATTTGCACTATGTACATGCCATACAGGAAGTGCTACATTAGCTTCTTTACATTTCTGCACTAACAATTGAGCACAATGATATCCGGTACTTTTTGGACTTAGATTTCCATATTCAATAAGATTAGTAAGTTGTGTAACTTTAAAGTAATGTTGAATATGTTCAAATGATAAATCATGATCAAATGAAACCATGGAAGGAATTCCATATTCATTAATAGCATTTTCAAATTCAGAATATGATCTTACAATATCCCAATCATGTGATTCAGTACTCGTTAGAACAAGTAATGAAATAGTTGCAACAAGACCTAAATCTTTTCTACGTACTCCCGACACAAATGCATCGGAAGGATTTCTCAGATCATCTAGAAAGAGATTGAATGGTTTCATGTGAATTGTTTATCTAATTGATAATGGCAATTTTCAATAGCTTTAAAAATATCTTCATTCGAACAATTAAACATATTATATACAGGAATCCCTAAATCTTGTGCAATACGGATTGCTTGTCCGGTCCCTCCAACAATCTCTCCTCCAGGTGTCCAACAAAGCACAAATTCTGAATTAGCTTCTCCATTACGTCCAACTATCTGTCGATAGTTTCTTGCCATCAATTTCAGACTGTTTGAATTTAGACTATTCATTTTAGGATGATACTTGGCGATAGATGCAAATGCTTCCTTATCATCAGGAAAAATTACTTCATAGATATGTTTAGGATATCTATTAGAAAATCCCTTATTGAATCCATAATATGGTAACCAAATCTGAGCTTCACTTTTAACTCCTGATGAAAATGCTTGATCTGAACCAATAGCATTTCCGGATCGTAATGTGTAACCTTTAATTTCGAGAACAATTGCTATTGCCCACATTCGATCTTGAATATCTTGTGGAGCTTTTCGGCTTCCAATACCAGCATAGAATTTTTTACTCATATAGACTATTTCTCAAAAATATGTTCTTCAGCAAGTTCTGGGTTCCAGGTCGGATTCATCACGTAATCCCATAACCAATTCTTCTCACTTTTAGAAAGGTGATCAGGTAATGATTCTTCAAGATCAATATATTTCAAATCAATTGCTGATTGTAATACTTCAATTTCATTTTTTACAAAATCAACCCGCTCTTTTTGTTCTTTGTTTAATTTCATATTTTATTTCCAAATGTCGAATTGTTTTCTGTATTCGATAATGATATCCTCTATATTATTCAGTTTTGAAACCATGCCCCATTCATCATGAATACATTCAGGAGAATGGATAATATCCATGATTGAATCTATCAATTTTTGTTCAGGGGTTGGATATTTCGATCTACTTTGTCGAAGATTATTTTCAAGTTCTGCTCTTTGAATCTTAAACTTAATTTCATTTTCTTGAATCTGTTCTTCACTATATTCAATAGGATCTTCAACTAAAAACAATTCAATTGTTTGAAGAAGTCCTTGATAAAATATAGCTTTATATTCAACCCACCCAGTTTCAAATTTATGCTGATTATTAATATCAATCTTATAATTAAGATGATGCCAAACTTCATAGAAATTGATAGTTCCAGTAAATAATACAGGTTCCCACCAAGTCTTAGTTCTAATATAAGAACCTAAAGCTTTTAATTTTTCATGACACGAGGCAGATTCTATATTTTCTACTGGGTCACTTTCAGACCAAACCCCTTCATATTTTTCCAATAGAAGAATACCACTCGATTCAATCTTATAGTAAGATATTGAATTGTCAATATCTTTCGTTTGCCACATTATTTCAGAAGAATTGCCGCCACGGTGTGCTAAAAATTCTAAAGGTAAGTTTGGTAATGTAAATTCACACAAGATATAATCGAACATTGACATAAAAATATCTATACAATAGAAATATCCCTTGGATCACAATCCCCATAATCATCTTCATCATCATCTTGAAATAATTTATCGGATTGTAATTGCTTCTTTCCAAGAAGTCTATGACAAAGACACAATTGAATAAGCTCAGAAATTGAAATCTTTACAAGCCTATTACTATTTTCTTCACTAAATTGTACATGTGTATTATAAATAGTCATAGTTCTGTCAATGAAGTTAGAAGACGATTTAGAGCGTTTGGAAATTGTTTTTCATATTCTTTATTTGGATCTCCTAAGGAATACATTGAACCTGATTTAGTTACAATGAAATCTTTATATCTACCCTTGATTGTAGAAGTAATAATTGGATCTCCATCCTTAAAATTTTGTCGGTCCGTAACAAACCCAGCAATTGCCATTCGACGTAGTTCGGGGGCTAGACACGGGTTTTGATCGTCAAGAGCAATAATAGACCAATCGTTAATTTTTGGAAAATAATTCATTTTTTAATGTGTTAAAATATATTGGCTCATTCGATATTTATCGAGAAGTGTTCCCGGGTTTAAATCATATGCGTTATGTTCATTATCTGCCCATTTCACACGCCGAGCAAAGTAATTATCTTTTGCGCGAAGAACTGCATTGATATATGGTTCTTCACTATGTTTGGTCAATGCATCAACGGCATCAGCAATGATAGAACCGAAACGACTATAAAGTTCATGACGATCCACCCAACTAACATCTTCAATAGTGTCATGTAAAAGTGCTACTGTATACAAGATATCCCCCTCTAGAGTACTAAAGGGTTCGAACACTTTATCACATTTAGCCAAAACAATTTCTGCAGCCGCAATAGGATGAGTGATATAAGGAAGTCCAGAACCATTTCGTAATTGTCCTTGATGAGCAATTGTTGCAAATTCTAAAGCGTGTTCTTTGAGTGATTGTTTCATATTAAAGTCGAATACTACTTTTCTTTAATTGTTCAAATTCTTCAAGAATATCAAATTCGTCGATATCCACTGTTTCTGTATTCTTTTTCACGTAGAGATCCTTAACTAAATTACGCTCAGTCATGTGACGTTTGACAATCTTAGCAATCAAATTTTTGCGAGCAAGCAAGGTTTCTTCTGAAATTTCAGTCTCTGTCTTGATATGCTTTAGAATCTTCGGGGCTTTTGGAGTTTTTGGACTCTTCGTCTTTTTATAAGTCTTTTCAGCGACGATTGCGCTTTCTACTGCATACTTGCCAGGACTTATTTTCTTAGAATTTCCAAGAAATAGTTCTCGAATAATACGGCCAGGCACCTTGAAAGTTTTCGCAGTATTAAATAGAAATACTGGCGAAAACCCCAAGTCAGAATTTGGGAGCGCCTTCAAATAGGTAATCATCGAATCGAATTTATTTTGCATAATTTAGCTTTGGTTGTAGTATTGTTTTGAGATTTTTCAATAATCACAAACGGTTCCACGATTTGCAGGATTGGAATCCCATGCGAATTGCCGCGCCATATCCTCTTCTTGCCAAGCAACTGATCCATAAACCGAAAATGTTTCGGACCAAAGACCTGGAGAAATTGCACCCACATTCTTAATTCGAGTAACCAGCTTTTGAGCTTTTTTAATTTCTTCAAGATTGAATTGAATTCCCGAAAGAATATACCGACGACCATCCGAAGTGGTTGCACTAATAAACAAGGCTTTATCATATCTGTCACCATTCGGATTACCCATATCGGAATATTCCGAATCTGAGTCGAAAATATACTCGTCTTCAAATAGAACGACATCATGAATTCTCATGGTAGTGGTGTTTGAGGTTTCCGTACGGGCTCACTATACCACAAAAACCAGTTCCTGTAAACAAAAAAGTGTGTAAAAAGAGAAAATAATTTTGACCATTGATTTACAACGAGTTACGTCCAAAATTCCGAGTTTTTTCTATTCCTCAAAGAAAAGAGACGCAGTGGACGCATTTTCTGTGCTGGGAAACCAGATTCGAGGAGCGTTAGGAGAAGAATTGATCTAAGGAGTTACGAATTTGTGATGCAATTGGAATGCTTGAGTCTTGTCCTGTCCAATATGGGTAGAACTCACGACTAAGATGAATTGATTTAGGAGTTTCCATATATGCAAAATCGAGTTCGCCACTTGCATTAATAAGGTAATTAGTCCATTTCTTAAAGGTAATAGTAGGATGAGAATCACATAGATTTTCAAGAGTATTATTAAATTCTGTCCGAACTGCATTTCGCTCAAGCCATGTTCCCCAAAATGGCTTTCCTTTATAGAACCCGGTCTTAGGAATCTTTCGAGATGGATTTTCAATAGGTAACAATTCATACAATACAATATTAGGAATTGTTAATTCTTTTGCGGCATTAAAATAGCGTGTTGCTAATTCCTTTGCATTATGAATATGATTGCCTTCTAGACGGCATAGGTGATGGCGAACATCAATATTTCCAAAATAACATTCTAAATATTTAACTTCATTTAGCGGACGAATTTCTTCAACAAATGAACTTAATCCGCTGGTCAATGCACCATTCAATGTTTTAGACTTAACAGAGTTAACTGTCCAGCCTGGGCGATACATACAAATTGCGTGAGAATCACCAATTACAACCTTATCAGTAATGTGAGGAAATGGAACACATTGCATAGATTCGACCATTTTACCCAGATTATCCATGTCTACATCATACCAACCTGGTTGAATAACCCAAGTACCTTTAACTTCTGCTGAATGTAGCCTTCTTTTAAGAAGCGTATGATATTCTGGGCATTGTACTCCCAAAGAGTATACTTTTCCTTTAAATTTTGATACATTGATAACATTGGATAGATATAGAAATCCGTATACTCCATTATATAAATTTATAACTTTATTCCAATCAGATCCATGGTAAAGGAACATATCATCAAACTCATTATGATTTGTTATTGTTTTAGCTCGCCAATCAATAACAACTTCATCATACTTACCAGATTGTTTGATCATATCAGCATAGATGACACCTAAGGCTGATCTATGAGAACCCAATATAGATGTAATTGGAACAAACGGACATGTAACTAGTGCTCTTCTTGTAGTAGTCATATATGTTAGGAAAATATTAGAGTAGCATATGTCCAATCTGAATATTGAGGAAGTTCCTTTACCTTTTTTATATATTGGATAGGGGTTAATCCAGCAGATCGTATTACTTGATCTGAGAAAAATCCTCCAGAAAGATTATTAAAAGATTTTACCAATCCTAAATCCAGCATAGCCTTTTGCCTGCCGTATGGATGAATAAGTTTACTTGAATTCCATAAAGTATCACCATCAATATGATTATAATCAGAACCTGAACGGTAATAATTTGTAATGTATCGAATAAAATCACAAGCAACATCTTCTGCATTATAAGGCTCTGACCCAGTATCTTCAAAGATTTGCATCATAATAGCATCCAACAAATCATCTGTTTTCATTTTAACCTTAGTTTTTGCAAGGTATGAAATACATTCTGTTGCATTACTACCATAATAAAATAAAGAATTTCGATTAACATACTGAGGAAACCAATCTGCAATATCAGAGATTGTTGCTGCATACTGGAAGAAGTATTTTCTAAGACCATTCTTAACATTCCAATCTAGCATAAAAGTACCAATCTCACGCAGGTCTTTTTTATTACCCTTTACCAACCAATCTGCTAATTCTCTTGCAAGACGAGGAGCATACTCACATAAGTAATAATCACCACCCCGTTTATATTCGGATGGTGGTTTAGGAAATGCTGGAAATTGATATCCAACTGAAGAATAAAAAGAATTCTTTTCGTTTTTAATCATATGACACATCTTTTCAATACTATCGGCTCGATAAAGTTTTGATAATATTGTATTGTAATACCCCGACGGTCTTAATGAATAATTAATACCTGAGCCACATACACGATGTAAAATGAATATGTATAGCCATTCAGGTAAACCAAACTGTGATTGTTTGCCGGTCCAATCATGTGCTATAACATTCCTCTGTTCACAATAAAGACCGGCGCTCATCTTTTTCCAATACGGATGATCTTCTGACCAACCATAAAAACAATCATGTATAATCTGTGAAAATCCTGCATATGATCTTTCAACAACATCATATAACTCAATCTGCTCCATAAGGTCATCTCCTATACCAGATTGAGCATGTGGAATCATTCCATACGGAGGATCTTGTGAAACATTACATTTCTTCTGTTGTTCCTTGGCGAAATTATAATAACGAATAAATTCATTATAATATTCAGTTTTTTCAATTAAAGACATATTAATCTTTTTTGTAAGGGCGATTTAGAAAATCATGATCTAGATTTTGACCATTAATCTTTCCACGAGAATATGCAATTGCGAAAGATAGGTAATTAATTGCATCCTTAAAACTGTCTTCAAAAGATTCAAAATTAGGTTCATATGTAGGATCATTTGTCATGGCTTCAATAACAGATCGAGCTCTAAGAATCTTAGCATGTACAATATCAACAATTGTAGATACACCATTGAGATAGTAGTCGGCTTGTTTAATCCGCGAATATGGATTTTGATAATCTCGAGATTTTAATTTTTGAGTCTCAATACATTCTTTGAGAACTGTTACAGATTCAGCTTGAATTTGATTCATTTAGTTTTAGTTATAGAGATTTTAAGAAGCGATTTGGGACTCTTAGGTTCAACAATATGTGATATTATTTACTAAGTAAAGATAGTCTTCAATATATTTGAAATGACGTTCATATAAATGTAGTGATCCTACCTGCCAAGTAATGTTCCCTTTTAAGAGAGGATTATCTCCATTAACTCCATTGTAATCACTAATAAGAGAATTAAGCATATATTCCTGCCATGCATAATCATTGGCATATCCGAAGATGAGATCATTGCTCCTCATTTGCACAACTGCATGCATTTTACTACTACGAATTAGATATTGAACAGTATTTGTGCAAATAAAATCAGACATACCATCCTTATTATAATCAGTATGCATGGTAGGCCTTGTGTAAATCATGACAGCACGACGACTATGGGGATTAATAAGCAGTTCGTTAAGAACGTTTATATATTGATCTCCGTTTTTATATGAATCAACAAGGTATCCATAATTCGAATTGATGAGACCTTCAGGAGATGCGACTTCTTGCCAAATCTTAGGCGTAACACCGCGAATATCATTCACGTTAAGAGATTGAGATTGATACCATTCAAGTTCTCTCGCAATATATTCTATATTAGGTTTACCAAAAATAGCCGGTTCATCTGCAATAAAACTTGTACCAACCAATTCAATAGTTTTTACTCCGCTCTTATCAATTACAAATTCACTTGTTTGATACTTTACTAATAATTGGCGTCGTATTGATTCTACATTATCCATATGTATTTAATATTATACGTTATTTTTATCTAATAGTAAACAACAAAAACGAAAATAATTGACTCACTACTATAAACAAGCGGCTTAGGAAGATGGTAAAAATCCATGAGACTTTCAATTCCTTTATCTTATCGGATATTCTACTGTAGATGGTTGTAAGTTGTCTCAAACTATGGGTTATAACGACTTACACACGAAAGCTAGCGCTCTAACTGCCTCAGTTTCGAGAGGCCGATTTTTGTACCATCCACCAGTGGCTGTATCAATTTCCGAACAAAGAACAGCAATCTCGTGTGATGAAATTGGATACCCTCGGCGCATAGCCGATGATGCGATTGACACCATTATCTGATACATCTTGCTATACCAACCTGTTTCTGATATATGTCGATATTCAGCAATGAGTGTATGATTGACGAAAGGACAATCTAAGTATGACTTCCAAGAATATGATGTATTAGTCAGTTTCTCTTTTCGATATGCAATAATTCGTTCACGTATTTCTGGTGATAGACTATCCACTAATGAGTTTGAACTCATAGAAATGAATGGATGGGTTTCCATTAGCTCATTAGGATTAATCATAGAAGCATCCTTATGAGAGAATATGAATTGGTATGAATCTGGATATTGTGCCGGGATGTAGTACATTCTAGATAAATCCTTTGTTTGTGGATCACTCAATGATTTAAATTCCTTATTCAATGCATATACGAAATGACGAATTTTATTTGCAGGAACAGATGATAGTAAAGGAAGTACTACTCGAAATTTTGGTTTTTTGTATGTACTAGAAGATGTTGAATAACATACAAACCTATTTGTTTTAAATACAGCAACAGCATCTTCAAAAGGTGTATCATAATTATCAACATCCATACATGCCCATGACGCCCATTCTAAAACATTTTCATTTTTTCGGGTAGTACCTTCTTTAAAGATAGCCGGAGTAATTAAAGGAGATGCATTTTTAATGCGCTCTCCCTTTTTAGGTTTATATCCTGGTTCTTTAGATAGGTTATACAACAAAGTCTCAAACATATCCCAGGAATTAAAATCCATACGTCGATGGGTTTTATTATCAAAGATTGACGTAAAGATTGTTAATGAATACTTCATATTAGGTTGTATGATTTAGAGCAGTTTGAATTACTCCCAAGTTATCTTTATGACAAGGAGCCTGCCACCCAAACTCCTTGATAAGATCCGGTAATGAAAGTGGATTTGGTCTACTTGCTTTAATACCTACTTTTTTATTCATATTAGCAATCAATACTTTATTCCAGGCTGTTCTAAAGTCAACTCCAAGAAGATCTAACGTGCCTACGGCAACAACAACGAGGTCAATAATGCTATCAACAACTCCGTCTCCATCTTTGTCATCAATCGCTTTAAACCCTTCTGTAACTTCCTCTTGAAGGAATCGGAAGCGGAATGAAATAAATTCCTTAAGTTGTTCTGGACTAAGTTTTTCCATCGCTTGATGAATACCATAATAAGAGTGCATAAGATTCATATCATCTTGTACTACTCCTGGATTAATAATACTATTCTCATATTCATCATTTCTGATAAATGCTTCTTTTTTGTAACCCCATTTTATTTGTGCTTGTTCAATTGTCATCATATAGATATTATATATTTTATTATAGTGTTTGTAAATATAAAAGATATTAACAAAAGAAATCACTAAGATCAGATAATGGTATAGCCTTCCAGTTAATTGCGTCCAAAATTAATTGTAATGGGGAGATAAATGTCTTTTCGAATAATAAATCTCTATCTACATATTTGTCAAGATCAAATTCTGTTGGAAGTTTATCAAGGAACGCAATTACGTTTTCTCCTGTAGGATTGCCTTTACGAAGGAAGATATATTTAATACGATCACCTCCTTTAATATATTGGTGCTTGTTTGTCAATCCCATAGTTTTTATTAAGTGATTATACATGATAGATGCCCTACTATTCATAGGGGTTCCTTTGATATATGGAACTTTAATTCCATTTGCTCCTACCTTTTGAATATATTTTTTAATATTAGTAAGACCACGAGGAAATGCAATCTTTTCAATTGGTTCTTGTTCAAACTCTTCTCGAAATCGTTCCACCTCTGTCTGAATTTCCAATTCAGATGCTGCCATAAGAAGTTTAAATAACTTTTTAAATTCAGTTCGACAAATCTTAGGTGTTGAAGATTTAATAGCCTCAATACCTTTCATAACAAGTTTAGGTTCTTTATAGACTACCCCTTCACTTGAAATTACATTGAATATGTATCTTTTTTTCGCTTGGATAATTCCAACAGAACAAATTTTTTCTGTTTTCATAACCATAGTGTTCTTATATGTATTAACTTTCAAAGCTAATTCAGAATATGCTTTTTCAATAACAGGTTCTAAAGCACTTCTTCCAAAATCTAAAAGAAATTGATGAGGATCTCTTGGCTTGCATTTATCAACGACATCTCCGAGATGAGTGGCAATTGAATCAGTGTCGGACATAAGGATTCGATCATTAAAAGTAGAATCTTTTAATGAGGTTGATAAGAAATTATTTACGGCATGTTCAGCTGTTTGTACTGCTAATTGACCAGATAACGTAATAGCTTCTGCAATGTCAATATTATAATATCGGAAAAACCTATTTGAAAATGCTCCATAGCAGGAATTTAATCATTTATGTTAAGTATGATTCGTTAATTTCATACTCAGTATTACTACTGCTTATAGTTTCCTATAAGATCAGACTATATCTTCAACTCAGAGAGTTGTCATGCGCTTCCACTCACTTGAGTGTACTCCTTACGGATAGTCGTTGCACCTTCTATTTCTAGCTTGGCTCAGGATTAGCATATTAAAGCCTTCCCTGAATTCACATGAAGTTTACCTCTATATTGCTATAGAGGGTCCCATTAGTTTAGGATTTTAAGACCCATTTGTTCATTATTAAGTCGATCAATTTCAATTTCCAATTCTCTTTTTCTTTTTTCTATATTCATATTATTTTGTTTACGTTTTTCAAAATGATACCTGGTCATATTGCTAACTTTACTATGACAGTCGCAATGGGGACTTATCATTAACTTTAAATTTCTAGGATTATGCAGATACGGTGTGGTTTTTTAATATGATTTAGAGACATATCTGGGCATAATATGATGCTTTTATAAAAACACATCATACTAAATTCTCTATATGGGATTATTTTAACAATTCTAATTCTTTCTGAGCTTCAATCATTCGTCTCTTTACAAGAACTCTATTCATATAGATATCTTCCATAAGAGCTCCAAGAAACCCCTGTTTATCTCGTTTAAAGCAACAACCATTTGCTGCTATTGCTAAGTTTTCCTCAGGAGACCATTGTTTTCTATCAATATTTTCTAATATCTTTTCTGGTGTAATTCCCGGAACTTTCATATGAGGTACAATAGTTTCTGGGCTCATATTATATTGAATGATAGTATTTGGATATAGACTATTTAAATCATATGTCATTACCCAATCAAACCGGCCTTTGTGAGCTTCTTTAACATAACCTCCTTCATATTCAGTTTTAAAAGAAACTTCATTTTGAGGAATTGCAATACGTTTATTAGCAAGATATCTAAAGATAATAGCATCCCAAATTGCAACAGTTCCTAATGTATCATTATAATTAGTACCTGCATAATATGATAAAGTAAATACTAGATTGATTGTTCCTAGCTTTTCTTCAAGCTTTGTAATAAGTTCAATATCGACGAGATTGTATGAACAGTAGAAATCATAATCCTTTTCATATAGTTCAGTAAGATTTGAATAGCCAGATTCTCCATAATTAATCTTACCTTCTCCAAGGACGAGATCGGCAATAAAATCTAGCTTGTGTGACTCTTGTTTACCGTAAGTATTTAAACTGAATTTAATAAATAAATCAAGATAATCTAATTGTTGAACTCCACTGATATCAAAGAATGTACAGTCCTTGCCAGTTTTATCTATCTTAGTTCTTTGAGAAATATTATTCCATGGAGATAATCTTTTAGCTTCATCTGATCCTAAAACTCTTGATAATCGATTGATTAAATATGGAACATCATATAATTTTGTATTCCATCCAGTAATTACATCAGGTGTATTCATGGGGTCAGACCACCATGTAATAAAATCTGATAACATTTCGTGTTCAGAATCAAATTCTCTACGCTCAAGATTAATATGAGGAACTAGAGACTTGTCTTGATCGAAATGTTTTGTCCCCCACTGAATATAATGAGAATGAGTAGATGCTTTCAAACCGATGAGAGTAATTTCTTGATCGGCAACTGTAGACTCCGTAAATTCTCCCGTAGAAGAAACCATATTTTCTATATCTAGGAAGCAAATCTCAATTCTGCTTGACTTAAATTGAATCTTATCTGGAAACTTTTCTTGAATATATGATATGATATGCCGATCATTTCCATAAATCTTAAAAGACTTGATATCTTCATAAGTCTTTTGAAAGTTTCTACAATCACTCATTGACTCAAATTTCATTTCTTCAACTGGTGTACCTTCAAGTGTATGCCAAAGAGTATCTGAACTTTTTGCTTCGAGATACATTGTAGGCTTATACTTGATTTTATTGTAAATCTTTCGTCCATCTGCATCATATCCTCTATAGAGAATATTATTCATATGGCGGTCAACACAAGTGTAAAATTCAATCATGTGTTATTATAACATAAAGGGCTCACTCTGTAAATATCAAAGTGAGCCCTTTTTTAAGTTAGATTATAATTAGTATTCAATTGCAATATTGCGCGGTTTCTTTTCTTCAGGAATTTCCAATTTTAAAGAAACTCCAAGAATACCATTCGCTAATGTCGCATTTTCGACAATAACTTGCTCAGCCAATTTAAAAGATCGTTCAAATGCACGCGTACCAATCCCTTTATGAGAATAATTACGTTCATCTTTATCCGTCTTCTTGCCTGTTATAGTTAATGTGTTGTTTTTCACCTCAATGTTTAACTCATTCCCAGAGAAGCCTGCTACCGCAAGTTCTACGAGGAATTCATTGCCTTCATTTCCTATTCGCACAATATTATGTGGTGGATAGGATAAAGCAGGACCAACTGCGAGGGCTTGTTCAAATTCAGTAAAGAATCGTTCAAATCCGATACCGAAATTACTATTGTTTATGTATTTCATTTTTAACTTCAATTTATGCTAGTTATTTTGTTGGTTATTCTACACATGACCCAAAGGCATCATATGTTTTATGACCGCAACAACACGATCAGAAATTATTTCTTTACAAAATCCTTGAAACTCAAAAGCTTACGATTAGAAATGATCTCAAAGAAAGTCTTATTTTTTTCATTAGAAAGTTTGTGATAGCAAAATTCGACAGACGAATATATTGGAGTATAATGTAAAGTACTTTCTGCAGGAACTACCAATAAAGTTCCAGTTGTAACCATATCTCCTTTTTTAGGATCCCCGGTACGAATTGGATTCATGAAGGGATCCTTACTCGGGCTTTGGTTTAAAGCATCTAATAATCCCTTTGGGTTTGTTATATCATTATCTCTCAAATAGTTATTTACTATTTTCCATCTTGATTCAGAACTTTCTCGGCATTTTTTGATATAAGGATCCTTAGAATCTTTTACATATCCTAACATGGGCATATCAATTCCATGATTAGTACGTACTGCATAATTAGCTTCCTTGGTAATTTCTTTTAGATTGTAAATATAATCCCTAGGATAATCTTTAGTTGCCTTCTTTTTTCTGATAGTAAAACCTCCTTCAAGAAGATAACATATGTCTCTATTAAAAATGAAGGTGGCTCCAGCTAATTGTTTATTAATCAAATATTCTGCAGCTTTCTTAGGATCTTTTAATAATAAAGCATTACGAATTGCAAGACCGTCTGGAGATATAATAGGTTTTTTGGTTTTCTTTTTCAATAATATTTTTTTACCTTCCTTCTCATCATCAGCTACAGAAAAGGATGCAGATATAATTGATAAGCCTGTTTCATTTAAACCTTCAGTCCAACGAGTTGTCTGATCATCAATATAAAGTCTTTGAATTGAATCTCTATTCGAATTAATGATTTTAATGAAACACGGATAATTTCTATCTCTGCATTTGGCTCCAACAAAACCAATATCTTTTAAAAATTTCACAGCAATGCAGCACATATCTATTATTTATAAAAATAAGATCATTTCTTACCTATTGAATATTTTACGCGAAATTCCCAATTACATTTATCTTTATGTGGTACAATCTTAATTTTTTTTAAATCTGATACTGGAACAGCTTTCGATATATCTGCAATTTTCAATAAATTCCAATCTTGTAAAAGAACTGCAATGGTATTTCTGCGTGAAATATCTTCCTTAGTGATTGTAGTAATTTTACCATCTAGGGCAAACATCTCTTTAAAGGATACAATATAATAATGACCTCTCTTATGAAGTATATGGCAACTTTGAAATAATACATTAGGTTCTCGTTTAGACTCAATACCTATCCTAGAAAGAGTTTCCTTAACTTTTAGAAAGTTATCGGGAGTTTCCAAAATAATTTCAAGCATTATAGAGGAAGACCAGTTTATAACACTATCTTGTGGAGAATGATTCATAATAAGTAAATTTATTTATATGCAAAATTTGCATAGTTTTACTTACGATGTTGCTGCCGTCGATGCCTCGATTTTCTTGAAACTTTCGATGCTGCCCGTCTCTTAGAAAATCTCTTGGGAGATAAATTCTTTTTTGACTTGCATATCGGCTGAGCTTTGCTAAGTTTAATCTCAGGTTTGGAATTAAGATATTCCGAATTCATATGACTCCGACTATCTGTCGAGTTTGGATCATATGTTTCTATCATAGTACTATTATTCATGCTATTGCTTTCCTCCTTTATCAACTCTTTTCCGCAACACAATCATCTGATCTTCCGTTAAACATGGCAACGCAGCACGAGCTTTTTCTGCACTATAATTATACAATTCCATTAGAACTGCAACATCTCCAGAATTATCACTTGCTTTACCCCATTTTGCAAATCTTTTTTTAGGTCGAATAGTATTCCTTAAAAATTCATATTGCATTTTATGAGGAAGACCTGGATATGAATTTAATACATTTGCAAGGAGAATAGTGTCTGAAAAATTTGAGAAATTTCGATTGATTAGAAATGAATTGTATAATTTCTCAATTTCAGTTTTTGCATTTTCAGATTGATCTGCTGAGCAATCCTTCATTAAGTTTTCACCCCGAATCCCTTCATTGATATTAAATACAATATCAAAAACTCCAAAAGATTTAATCTTCGGAGGAAGTTGAGACTTTTCCTCTACTTTCTTTTTTGCAGCCATGATATAATTAGTGCTTCCAATTAATGCTTCCCATAATTTCTGTACAAGCCGCAACTAATTGTAACTCCTTATCAACTGTATTTTGTGACTTGAAACTATACTCTGCAAGAATTAGAACAGCACTAGGAATACTTGAAGCTTCAACATGTTCAGATAGAGCGTCATAGATTTTATGATATACAACTGTAGAATCTAAACTTGAATTAGTTGCGACCCATGAACGCATTTTTCCAAAGTCTTTTGTTTTCAGATACGTAATAAGTTCACCTAAATTCTCATCAGAACTTCCAACAAGAATATCAGATGTAATTTCCCCAGATACTGAATAACGTTGACATTCTCCCAAGACTCGACGCCAATCCGGAGCAAATTTAAGAATAAGTTCGACAAGGATTTTATCATCAGCACATTTAATATTTTCAGTTTTGAGAATAAACTTCATGCGCTTCATAAACTGCTGAGCAAGAGATACGATATCTTTTTTTGAAGGATTAAAATCAATTATAGTACAACGGCTTTGAATAGCATCTAAAATTTTACCTTGAAAGTTTGCGGTAAAAATGAAACGAGTGTTTAAAGCGAATGTTTCAATACTAGATTTGAGCGCCATCTGGAAGGCTGACGTAAGTCCGCAAGCTTCATCAATTATTACAACCTTAACGCCACCTCCAAATGAAACAGTTGATGAAAATTGAGTTATCTTATTTCTAAGGATGTCAACTCCATTTTCCGAGGATCCATTTATGAAGATATAATCCAATCCCATTGCTTTACACATAGAAATTGCGCTTGCCGATTTTCCGCAACCGCTTTTTCCAACTAAAAGCATATTTGGAATATCCCTAGACTTTACTATTTCACTTAGAGTATTTTTAATGCTTTGTGGTAAAATACAATCCTCAATTATTTGCGGACGATATTTTTCTACCCACAATGATTCATTTAAGTTAATTTTTTTCATGTTTTGTATAAATAGATTATATATTAAGTTATGTGATTTGTAAATAACCTTTCATATAAATAATATATACCCGAAGGTTTAACATGTAAAGATCCTTATGTTTATGGGATACGACACAGACCGTCCATGGAATTATATATAGAATCTAAATATTCAAAATTTACATGTGATTCTTCAATATTGATGATGAAATTTGGATATTTAACATCATCAGAATATATCAAAAAATACATTGAAAGGGACGGATTAGATTCATTTGAAATCTTATTCATTAAGCATTTTGCAACAGGTCCTGAAGCTATTGCATATGAAACATGGTCTTTTACAACAGTTAATGCCGCAAGACATCCTAGATATACAAATAAATCCAATGGTGGTATTTCATTTTATTGTATAACTCGTACCGAAGAGGCGAACCGCAAAATTACAGAATTTCAAAATAACAGTCCCTATTGGACTAATGGAACTGTAAACAAGCGAGCGAGAACATCTCCCGGACCTGATTTTTATAAAGGGTTTACTACATCAGAAGATTTTCATACAAGATTGCATGATATTAATATAGATATGATCTTATGGACTAATGGTACTATATCAACATATTCAAAAGAGTGTCCAGGTCCTGATTATATTAAGGGTCACCATGATCGTGAAAATATAAATCAAAAACAGAGTAAAGCTAAACAGGGTATGTTAGTTGGACCAATGGAACTATTAATAAATTTTGTATAGAATGCCCCGATTCTAATTATATATTAGGAATTACAGTGTCAGAGGCTTCTCTAGAAATAAGAAGAAATAAAAAACTTAATATAAGATGCTGGAATAATGGGATAATTAATATAAGCTCACTTGATTGTCCAGGAGAGGATTTCTCTTTAGGTAAGATAGTTTCAATTGAAGAAAATCAAAATAGAGCCAAAGCTAGAAAAGGTAAAAAACTCTATGATAAAGAAGGTGAGGGTCAACAATATTTCTTTGAACAACCAGAAGATACGGCATGGGTTCTTAGATAATCAAAATAAAAAAACTCTTGAAAGACATAATGATCTTTCAAGAGGCTATTTCGTATCTTTTAAGGCTGCGGCTTCGTAATCGCAGAATATAACTCCTTAACTTCTCCAACTTCAGCTTCAAACAATGCCACAGTTCTACTGTGAAACAACTTTGCTACCTTTCGCAGTGTTTTCTTTTCTAGCTCGAACGCCGCCGAACTTGTGTCAATGATCTCCTTAATTTGCTCTCTCGCATCGTCAATCTTCGACATCTCTAGAGAGATTTCACGAATAGAATCAAGAATTTCTTGGTTCTTTTTAGGGTCTGTTAGATCAATCATATATGTTTATTCTTGATGTTGTTTGAGAAATTCTAAGGCTTGGGAAGTAATATCTTTCATATCATTTGTTGTAACGTTCATAATTTCTTTATAGAACACTTCAAAGGCTTCTTCTTTACTACGTGTAACCTCTAAATCTTGTACACGTTTTAGACTATATGTAACAATAGTGTTATCCTCTTGGCCGATAACACTAATCATAGGCATGAATGTATTGCAATCTATAAAGCGAAGAATTCTAAATGGTGGTCTAGTTTCTGTTAGGAGTTTACGGCAATGATCTTGGAGATGATCAATTGCTTCAAGGACAAGTTCCTTTTCTTCTTCTGTTGATGCAGCAATTTCAACTTTTCGCAACAATTCAAAAACAAAATTCTGATTAAATAATCCCGGATGAATTGGATCCATATCAACTTTAACAAGTAATTGATTATCCTTTTCACGTAATGTCATTACTCCGAGACGCCGCTGATGATTATCGACTGAAATGATCTTATACGAGTTTTTCATATTAATTGGTTAGTTTATAATCAGTATCTTCAACAAGCCCATTAGCTTTCAAAGTCATCATCGCTTGAGTAATAGCACCTGTCGTGAAAAACTTCAAAACAGTTTCAGAATCAAATGAATCAAAGCAGACATTTCCAATAAGACAAGCTTTTGCAATGTTCAATGATTGTGTATTCATAAATTTAAGAAATAACATAATAATTATAGATAGAAGGGCATATCAATATAAAATCAATATGCCCTTCTGGGTTAGCCTCTTAGGCTTTAACTCCCGTGAAATCGATGGAAATTACATTTGATTCTTTTTCTGAATTCACGGTATCTAATGTAGTAGGTACTTGTTCAGTATCAGAAGAATCGTCTTCATTCTCTTGAACTGGTAGAAATGCACGAAGTCGTTCAAAGAACGCTCCAACCACACTAAATTCCTCAGGAGCAATTGCTCCACGTCGACTAACTGTAGAAATAATGGAAACCATTAATGAGATATCTTCTAGACTAAGTGCTACTGTATTTTGTGTTTCTTGTGTCATATTATGTTTTGTTTTTGTTTATTGTGAGATTTTATCAGAATCGAGAAGGATTAATACGTTGTTTTGGAGCAATACTTGGTCCGCCAGTTGGTGTTGCATTAATGTTCACATCAACTTCTTCAGAAAAAACCAGCTGTTCAATATCAAGGGTAATACAATCTGTAGGCATACCATCTTTCAATACTTTCGGCTGAAAACTTACCCTTCGACCAATGCGATACACAAACCACAACTCCAGATGCTCCTGTAATTTTATCAGTTGCAAGATGGCCTAATTTCAATTCGTTTTTCATAATTATTAGATAGTAAATGTTGAGCTTTTTTCAAGAGCAAGATAATATTGTACTGGAACTGTTGCATGAGTCCAATGAGAAATCAATTTGGATGAAATATTAACAGTATAATCTCCAGAAATTACTTTCAAGTTTGAGATTAGAAATTCAAGAGAGAAAACACTTTTGCAATCATTATTTTCATCAATAAGAATATCAAAACTATTAGCTGAACTATTCTTGGGATCCATCACTGATAATGAAATTACGCCATTATCTCCCTTGATTGAAACCACACTGTGCGATAATGCACTTGCAGCTTTTCTGACTTGCGCAATATCTTCTGCAGTGATCGTAAGTGTCAGATCAGATGCAGGCATTTTTACCGCTGACTTTGGAGTTGTAAGAATACTAATATCTGCAAATCGGAAATTAGCCTTACTACGACCACACGAAAATTGAACCGAGCTTTCGTTAAATTCAAGTTCCGGGGAATCTCCAGTAAGATTATAAATTGCTAGGAATTCATTCAAAGAATAAATACCAAATTCTTGTGGAAAAGAATCTGTAAGTTCTGCAATTGAAATCACATTCTTCGCTTCAGAAATTGAAGAAATAGTAGAGCCTTGCTTTACTACAAGATTTTCATTGATTGTACTAAAATTCTTGAGAATATCTAGAGTTTGTTGAGATAACTTCATATTTTATATTATTGAGTGTTTATGTTAAAATTATTATATACTATTTTGAGAGAATTGTAAATTACTTTGTTATATTTCCGGGATGAGATAGTTCATACAGAAACATCAGATTACACAATGCATGAGCTAAATGAGAAAACCCTGATTCTGGATCATTTGTTTCTCCGCGTTTCCATGCCCAAAGGTGTCTATTGATTGCAGCAAAATATCTCGTTTCTCCATTATCGACATGCCGCCAATTATCTGGAGAATATTTTGCGGCACCATGTGTAAGTACGGCTACCATAGAATCCAGCGCAAAAGGAGGAATCAAATCATACCGATGTTTTTCGGTATCATATTTAATTCCAACTTCTTTTATCGGTACTGCAGTATCTTTGCTTTTCATTCGGGAAAATTTGTAACTATATTATTGATCAAGTTGAATTATAAAGGATATAATTGCTGATTTCTATTTCATAATATAGAGACTCTGTGATGTTTATCTAAGAAGGAGACGGTATTGCACACCACACACAATACCGTCTCCTATTTTACCCTACCAATTAGTAATTTTCGCCAAGGGAATAAACTGTGGTAGTTGTACCATCGCGAAGAGTACGGCGGCTAGAATTGATTTTGATGCCATGCTCTGTGCGCAGTTTATTCACTACACGCTTCGGATCCTTGACTGCTACCGACTTTGCATCGGTTGCAGCCAGCTCATTTCCCGCAGCAAGGAATGCATACACAGATTCCTTTTGGGTGTACTTCGAGAGTAGAGCGGTCAACTTCTTAGTTTGTGGCTTTGTCATATCGTTTTTTATTTTTGTTGTTTTTGTTTTATGTGAGATAGTATTATAAACTATTCTTTATGATTTGCAAATAAAATTTTGATTAAACCAGAACTTCATCCAAAGTATCAGTTTCTGCAACTAGTTCCATACTTTCTGAATTATCAGCTTTGATTAGATTTGCATCAATTTTCTGATAAAGATCCAAAAAGGCTTCACGGACTTCGACTTCAAATCGAGCAATACACATTGAGATTGCGATAAGACGATCTTGGAAAACCGAATATGTTTTTGCAATATGGCAAAGCCGACGAGTGCTAATCAGTTCGTCAACACCTTCATCTGCATAAGTTTTGCGAATAACTGAAGACCATGAGACCAGCTTATCAGTAAATTCTTCATCATTACAACCATAAGCTTTCATGTGTTTTGCGAGAATATTACGCTCGATCTTAAACCCAGGATATGGTTGATCGATTGTGGCGACAAAGCGTTCAAGGAAAGCTTCATCAATAATAGTCGCTGCGGTATAATGATTATCATCACCATACCCACGACCCTTTGTATTTGCCGTTGCAATAACATTGAATCCTTGGGCTGGATGAATAATTTCTCCAGTTTGAGGAATCATAATAGGTTTGCCTTCAAGTGCCCCATTTAGTGCGAAGTATGCCTTATTATTTCCACGGTCAATTTCGTCGATTAGAAGAATTGCTCCAGCTTCCATAGCTTTTACCAAAGGTCCTTTATGGAAAAATGTCTCTCCATTAATAAGTCGAAATCCTCCTAAAATTTGGTCATTATCAGTTTCAGGTGTAATTTGAAGTCGAATATATTCACGACCAAGCTTTGCACAACATTGTTCCACAGAAATAGTTTTGCCTCCCCCGCTTAAACCAAAAATATACACAGGAAAGAACATACGAGATTCAATGATTTTCTTGATATTCTTATATTCTCCCCATGCAACAAATGTTGGATCGATTGCAGGTACAAAAACGCCATTATTTGAAATAGACACTATTTTTTGAGCTTGATCTGAAACCAATCCAGCACTTAATTCAAGAACTTTGGAGGTTTGTACTAGTTTGGTCACCGTTTGAAGTTTTGAAACTCGCTCCTTACGTTTACGATTTCCAATATTTGGAATATTGGAATCATCCAGAAGAGGCGTGATATCAAATCGGCCACGCCCAACCTTGAATTTATCAGGCATGAAAATTTCCTTGATTTGGGCAAATGTCAAATCATGTTGACGAGCAACTCGATTAATATCGTTATAAGAGATAAAACGAGTGACCCCATTAGAGAATAATTCATTCAGTACATTTTTAACTTTATCGGTCATGGTGTGGTGTGTCTTTTATTGGTGACGACTTATTGTAGCACAATTTTCAGGGATTGTAAACAAAAAAGTTCATATTTTCTCAATTTTCAAGCAATAATTTCAATGAATTTGTCAAGAAAGACTCGAGAAATTCGTCTTTCCTTGTTGAATTTGGAGAATTCCTTTGCCAATTTATTTTGAGAAGAAGTATCTCCGAAGTTTCCGTCATCGGAAGAAAGCTCTGATGTAAACTCTTCTTTATCTGAAATATTCAAAGAATTTCCTTTATCAAAAACGAAGTATGCATCATACCGATAACCATTTTCAATAATCATACATCGCTCTTTTTTAGCGGATACATTATTCTTTTTAAAAATTTCCACACATTCATAATAAGGAGTAATAACTCCTTTTGAGGAAGAATTTCGAATAGCGTTAATTGCAGTTTCTTTGTAAGATCTATCATTATTGGCAATGAAGAACCCAGTCACAGTGGTGTTACAAGTAACTTTAAGATTTTCAATCAATTGAGCATAAAGATTATAAAGTACATTTTCACAGGCATATTCTGGATAAATCCTAATTTCTTTGCCGCCATTGATTTTCAATTTGGTGGGAGCAGCCCGAGATTCTTTTTTCAAAGGTATAATATGCTCATTATTATCCTTGGTGATAAGCATTGAATGAGCAGCCCCATCAGAAAGAATCAAAGTATTCATCTTTTGAATATTATGTTTTGCTCTAAATCTTTTTACTAATTCATGAGCAATAATAATAGTTTCATAGAGAGGTGTCATTCCGAGAATTTCGTATTTACCGCCAAGTGGCATTGTAATAAGATTAACTTCTTTCTTATGCAACCCTGAACCAAAAGCACACGATTGAGCTTTGAGTTCTTTTAAAGCCAAATCATAATCAGCTTTTTTCATGGAAGAATTGAGCAGCTCGAATAATTTAACATGATTGAATGAAATATTATATCCCGGGATTGTTTCCTCTTTATTATAGTCTGTGGCGTAAATATTTCCTCCAGTAAATCCATAAATTTCGAACGGAATTCCAACGGCTTTACAAAAGAGAACTAGTTGTAATGTCTGATCAATAACACTGGTTATTGTACATCTCATTGATGCGGAGTAATCAATAAAGAACATCATGCCGTGATTCTTAGCATCAGCCAAATTCGTGATACTCTTAAAAAGCCGATCCGTAAATTTATAGGAGTAAAGTCGCTTTGCATCAAGTACACCACAATTTGATTGTTGTGCTCGGCTATATTGAAAAACCGCCTTCTTACGTTCAAATTCCTTGACCAGAACTTCCAGATGTTTTTTAGATGATTCCTTGAATTTCTTCCAATCTTTCTTCACCATATCGGAATTCATAATTCTTTCATAATTATACATATCAGCTCTCCGACTAGCCATAATTTCTTTGATAGGAACAATTGTTGACATCATATCTTTCAAGTTGGGTTGATTTCCGACATGATAATCTGTAATAATCTCCTTGAGAGAATCTAGATTTTGAGAAAGCGCATCGAGTGTATCCGCTTGAAATTGATCTTGCCCAGAATAATCTGGTTCCCAATCAGAGCCTGTCACATTTCCAGCAGCAAGTGAAGAATCTGGTTCCCAATCAGAGCCTGTCACATTTCCAGCAGCAAGTGAAGAATCATTAGACTTCTCAGAATCTTCATCTTCTTCAAGATTCTCTATACCGTTATTTGTAGGATCTTGTTCATCTTCCGATTTAGGGTTTTTTTCGACTTTATTTTTCGCGGACTTCTCAGAATCTTCATCTTCTTCAAGATTCTCTATACCGTTATTTGTAGGATCTTGTTCATCTTCCGATTTAGGGTTTTTTTCGACTTTATTTTTCGGCTGCTTTTCTTTCGCGGGCTTCTCAAGTTCAGTCTTGATCATTTCGTAAATATCTTTACAAATCTCAATGACTTCATCGAAGGTTTCAGCAGCGTAACACCGATCATAAATTTTCTTTTCTTTTATAGAAAGAGGAACCTCAATTTGGTTACCAATCTTCCCGTGAATATTAAGCCGATCAGCGAAATTAAGTTTTCTTAGATCAGCGCCTTTAATTTTAAAGAAATCTTTTTCAATAAATTGCCGATAACCATCTTTGAAAGAATGCACAAGACCAGGATAATTCCGTTGAATCATGCGCTCAATCCGAATATCTTCTACAATATTCATAATTCCGAATGGAATTTTCGAACAGGTAGTTTTAAACTTTTCAATATCTTCAAACGAAGTATAAAGAGCATGCCCAACCTCGTGACCAACTAACAAATCCGATACCGACTTAGAGTCAGTATTCCAAGTGGGAAGTCCTAAAAGACGCTTCTTAGGATCAAAGAATGCTGTGGAATAATTACCAACAGAAACAGTAATATTCTCCTTAGCCAGAAGTTTGGCCAGAAGTTTTTGGGATTCAGGATTAATCCTTGCTCTGGTAGTTTTGGTTTGTGGTGGTGTAATTTGCATGCAAGGGCAATTTATCACAAAATCTAGAGCTTGTAAACATAAAAATGATTAAATTTTGAAGTTTTTTAAGCCGTTCATTTGCAACGACTTATGGAGACGAAAAATAAGCAGCTTTAAACGACGTTTTTAATAGGGAAACCCACACGAATCCGAAAAAACTACAAATTCTCATTCATAACTCATTGATTTGCAATGGATTATGACGCAGAAACCTTGACCTTTTAAGAAGATCTGATCTTTTTCAAACTGCGTCAATTTCCTTCAAGAGTTTCATACACTGAGAAATTTCCAGGCTTGGTCACATTGATTCTCCGATTAAACCTAGAATCAGAAACTTCTGTTTTATGACTAATAATGAATACTCTTACGGCAGGATCTAAAGAATTTAGAATAGACATAAGATTTTCAATTCCAGTTTCATCTAAAGATCCATCAAAAACTTCATCGAGTATTAACAAATTTGTATCGCTACTATTTTTCATCTTCGCAATAGCTCGCCATGAAAATAATAAGGCTAGATTAATTCTACTGCGTTCGCCTTCTGAAAAGCTTCCATAACTAAATTCATCTCGATGCCTTGAACGAATAGTTTCTGAAAAGTTTTCATCTAATTCAAAGCTGATAAAGAAATCAAGAATTTGCAGATATTGATTAATCAACTTATTCATGACAGGAAGATATTGACGAATAACCTTTGTTTTAATACCTGTATCCTTTAATAATTCTGCTATAACTTCATTATAGGTTTTGGTTTCTTGTTGTACTAATTTAAGATCTACGAGAGTATCACGTGCATCTCTAAAGTTTGATAAATCAGTTATCACAGCACTAATATCAATCTGATCTATCGTAGAATCCTTGATTTTATTCAGATCTACAATTCTCTTTTCAAAATTAGATATGAGACTTTGATTAGATCTAATTATATTCTGAGATTTTAAAAGTTCACTTAATTGATTTTCAGCATCGGTTAAAGATTGTATAGATTCTTTTAAAGATATCGAAAGTTGTTCATAACCTTCTTCCAACTCTTTCTTCTTATTTGTACATTCTCCAATCTTTAAATTGCGTAGATTATCATTAATCACTTGCGAACAAGTTGGGCATTTTTTATTCAATTCATAAAAATGATAATCATCATCTATTCGTTTGATATTATCGTTAATCTGTAATTCATATGATTGCAATTTTATCTTATTCTTATTTGTCTTATCAAACTTAGATTTGATCTTGCCGTAATTCTTATCATAATTATCAAGAAGAGAATCATTGTTTGCTATTAAAGCTTCAATTTGTTTTTTTAAATCTAGAATCTCCACATCATATTTGATAGATGCTGAACTTGCAATACTTTTCAGATTGTCAATATGAGTATTTTGTAAAGTAATCTTATCCTTTATACTACTCAATTGATATTCTGTATCTTTAATATTATCTTTGAGTTTTGAATGTTGCTCCTTGAGAATAACATTCATCTTTGAAAAAATACCGATATCCAATAAATCTTCAATAACTTCTCTTCTATTACCAGCACTCAATTGCATGAATGGTATAAAGTTACCAGATCCTAAAACAACTATCTGATGAAATGTTTTGTGATTAAGTTTGAGAATATTAGTTTCAAGCAGCTTTTGATAATCTCGAACATGGGATTCCTGATTGATCATTACTCCGTTACACCATATCTCAAAAATATTTGGTTTGATTCCTCGTACAATTTTATAATCAGAAACTCCATTGGAAAACTCAAGAGTTACTAATAGATTTTTACAATTAACACTATTGACTAATTGAGATTTATTAATACTTCTATGAGGTTTTCCGAAGGCTGCAAATGATAAACCGTCAATCAATGGACCACTTTTTCCATTACCATTTTTTCCAACTATCAAAGTAGTTCTTACTTCATCTAAATGAAATACAGTAGGAGTATTTCCAATACTTAGAAAATTCTGTACAGTTAATGTCTTAAAAATAATCATAAGGTGTCTAAATTCTGAGCTTCTGTATATAACTCCTGCAATCGGATTTTAATTCGATCTTTATCCAAATCAGTTTCAACTGATTCAACATAGGAATTTAATAATGATGGTGTATCCGACAAAGCAATAATATCATCTTCTACATTTTCCGAATTATACTCTTGCAGATTTTCTACTATTTTATATTCAAAAGGATTGGTCGCGATAACCTTATCAAGAAATTTCTCAAATATGATTGGATCTTTCTTGGCAGCCACTATTATCTTAACAAATCCATTTTTAATGTGAGAAAGATTTACTCGTAAAATATCTTCTTCGGATAAAATACTATCATCGTATATTAATCTATGATAGATACAATTCTTATTACGAATCGATTTTAACTTGCGTGTTTCAGTATCAAGAATATGAAAAAACTTTGGATCATTACAATCCGACCAGGTTTGTTCAAAAGCCACACCAAGATAATGAATATTTCCTTTCGAGGACTTTGTGTGATAATGGCCAGATAAAACCATTTCAAATCGTGAAAATATACTCGCATCCATGCCATGAGATGCGGCACCACAACCTTTCATCATTTCAAATCCTGATAATTCAAGATGAGCTCCAATAATAGGAGCTGCGCATGTTTGAATGAAATTTAAAGTATCGTTATAATTCTCTTCATTGATCCATGGAATTAATCCAAGTTTTAATCCGTCATAATCAAGTACAGTTGGTTCCATGTAAATATTAACATTGTTTGGACAATACTTGAGAATCTCTGTGAGAGAACAGAGTGAATTTGTTGTTCTATAAAAACAGTCATGATTACCTGGAATGATATCCATGATCATTCCATATTCAACCAACTTCTCCAGAAACATTGTTCTGTTGCGATTCAGAGCTTTATAGTTTACGTATCGTCTATGATCAAAGTAATCACCAAGATGAAGAATCCTTTTAATTCCCTCCTTTAACAAATAAGGAAAGAATACCTCGGAATAGAATTGTTCTGCATAATTAAGAAAAATATCAGATCCATTCTTAATTCCCAGATGTGTATCTGTGCAAATTGCTAATTTCATACACCTTCTTCAATATCTACCATATCATAATCAAATAATGCAGCAAGAGGATGAACTTCCTTCTTTGCTGATCGTCTTGTTGACATTCGTTTTGGTTTGGAAATCTCAAAAATAGGAGCTAGTTCATTTTCTATTTTATAAAAAGTATCGTTTTTTTGTCTAATTCTTTCTACCATACTTTCTCCCACCATGGAATGCATATCAGAATTTTCATCAAAATCTGCAAATGAATCAATACCTCCATGTTCAGTAAATTCTTGCTTAATTTTTGTCTGCTTCTTTTCTTTTTCAATTCGACGCAAGAATGCAAAAAATGTCATTTGTGTAAAATATGAAAATGGATTAGGCTTTCCGGTTCTTGTAGGTGTTGACTTGTCATAATTGAGAATAGCTTTTAAACAATTCTCAACTCCATCCATAACCATATCTTCCCTATAGGTATAGGAAGTAAATGAAGGGGAACGGGATAAACCATTACAAATTTTAAGAAAACATTCCGCAATATAATTTGGTACCATGGGAGGTTCTAAACCTTCTGCAATAGCATTCTTAGCTATTGAAACATAATCACTTACGGCTATTGAAAATTGTTCATTATCCACGTAATCGGCATCGTTTTTCTTTCTAGTCTTCCTGGTCTTTTGTTTAGATTCTATTGATATTTCCATAATTTCATTATACTATAAGATATGAAGAAAGTAAATCATTTTTTGTTATATCTAATCAAATTTATTTTTAGATTTGATCATTTTTTGCTTTACATCAATTTGAAAAACCGTTATAATTATTATAGAAAATATTAAAAATTCAATAAAAATTCTATGTGAATCATGTTGAAACCAATAAAACAAAATCAATAAAAACTTAATAAAATAACCTGAAAATATCCCGAAGGGATAGCAGCAGGCTAATTTAAGTAACATGATATCTTATAAAACATTAATTATCCCTTCGGGATCATCCTACGGATGAAGTTCAAGTAATAATTACATTACTTCTTCCAATTATCTATAACTGATTTAAAATAGTCATCAGATTCCTCCAAAGAATCATTGGATTGTTTATTATCTAGTTCTAATCCTTCAATCATTAATTCCAATTGATTATAAATTAGTTGATCACAATAGACCTTCTTGAGTCTTATATCAGCTATAGTTTCAGATTCAATCGCAGTTGAACTTAATTTAATACATGAACTATTTTCTATTACTGGAGGAACCAAGGTAATTATACTTTTCTTACTCTCTTGATCATAAGATTTAATAAATTGTAAAGGTGAATGTAAAATAATCCTTTTATTTTCGTCAAACTCTACTTCTCCTATTAATTGTCTGCCAGATATAGTTGTAAACACTCTAACATCAAGTTTATTAACATATTCTAAAAGTTCTTTACTCATTATGGTAGATCTATTTCAAAAATTTTATAATCAAATTGTTCTCTATTGTATATATCAATTCTTTCTTTGGCATGTTTCATAGTGAAGTTTTTCTTTGATTTCCATGAGAAGTTATCGGATATATCATAAAGAGTTGTTGATTTACCGTTATCGGATTTTCTAAGACCTCTTCCAATTGATTGAAGAACCCTTACTTGAGATTTAGTAGGAGCTGCAAAAATAATAGTATGAATATTTTTTAAATTCGTTCCCGTTGCAAAAACCACAGATGCCAATATGATACAATTACTTTCTTTATCAGCAATAGCTCTAATTTCTTCTCTTGTCTTTGCATTGACTTCTCCGGATACATAAAAGATTTTTCTATCGGGATAATTTATTGAAGCTATATCACATACCTTTTTATATAGAGGTTTCCCGTGATCTTCAATCCGATTGAATAAAACTAATGTATTACCCTTTTGATCTATGGCTAACTTAGTGATAAAATCATTTCTTCCAACATGACTTATAATAGCATTGATTTCATCTTGATATTCCATTTTTGATACAATCTTTTTAAGTTCATTATTATGATTGAGAACAAGACATCTAATTTTCAATTGAGCAATTGTATCAGAATCCATTAACTCTTTTGTTGTAATAACTCTATTGACTGGACCAAAGTTACCAACAAGAACTAGTTCATTACATTTAGCTCCATCAAGAGTACCTGTTGTGCCAATTCTATATTGAGCGTTGGTTAGATTATTCATGATAGTATTAAGACTTTTTGCGACTGCGAGATGTACCTCATCACAAATTGCCATACCAAATTTCAAGAATTGATTTCGGGGTTGTGTATGGATGGATTGCCACGTTGAAATTAAAATTCTTTGTGAAACATCTAATTTCTCTTGACCTGAATAAATCAAATGAATTTCAGATTCAACATCAAAATTGTCATCACTTGAACTATAATCTTCAAAGTCTAACTTCATTTGATGACAAAGTGAAACTGATGGCACAATAATTAGTATTTTTTCATTACAATTATCTAGATACCATCGAATCAAAGTATAGATAATTAGACTTTTACCAGAATTATGATGAAGTATTCCATTTTGATAATAGCATTCTTTATCATAATCTAAACTAAAATCATACCAATCTTGAGGAGGTACTGGAATAATTTTAGATATTCTTGAATTTTTATGATCTAAAATATCGTGTACTTTTAAAGATTCTAGTGTAACAAATTTACCTTCTTTTTGAACCTGATGATAATCTGATCCTATAGTTTCAGTACCATCGCTAAACTCAATCTTTCTTCCCGGACCATATTTTTTGTATGCTCCTATAACAGATTTCCATCCATCTGGAGTCGGAAATTTTATAATAATTCCATTGTTATATTCATTATACAATTCCTTAAACTTATAATAATAAGGAGATTTATTGATTTCTGCAATGATTTCTGTATTACCATCAAGACAAGCCGTAGGACTTAAAGTTAAACTTCGACCTTCTTGAATCGCATGAATGAATGCATCTAATTGGTAATCACGCATTTCCACAGGTTCTCCTCGGACTGTAAGTTTTAAAGACTTAATGTAATCTATAAGAGATTGTCTAGTTATGACAGGTTTATTACTAACTTCTTTATCAATATCAAATGTATAATTTCTAACTTCACAAAACTTAATAAGTTCGAAAAGTAGTCCATACGGAAGTAATCTTGTTTGAGCTGAAAAGATAGAAATTTTTCCTGACCATAATTTAGCTTTAAACTTTGGATGAAATCTAGCTCCCGGTACTTCAAATGTAAAGTATTCATTAATTTCCTGAATAATGCTAGAATCATCTGAGTTAATTCTCAAATGAACTTCATTAACTTTTGTAATTTGAATATCTTTCATATATTAACATCCAGCCATAAATTTCTGTGCATCAAGAATAGTTTTAATTGTGGAATGTCTCCATTTAATAGTATCCATAATTTCTTTAAGAGCTTCCACAACAGTAGTTTGATAATCCATTTGAATTTTCAATTTTGAAATATCTGGATCAGTAGAATAAAACATATCCATATCAGATTTCAAGGGTTTTACAAGTCCGTTAAATGGATCATATGGCCAACCAAACTTATCCATTTCCTCTTTAGATAGTTTACCATTATAATATAACCATTTATCTTTTTTAAGAACTGCCATAGTCCAATCTAACTTTTTTAATTGAAGCTTTGCTACTGAATATAGTTCAAGATACTTTGCATGAAGCAAAGCCGATTTAATTGCAGTAGTATCAAGATTCTTAGGATCTATCTTGGAGTCATCTGCCCAAATTGTGATAATTTCATTCAATGTCATATATTATATATGGATCATAAGATTATTGTTTTGTCAACCATGCTTTATAGTCTAATTTGACTAGATTATTAAAACAATAAAAATATCCACCAACTTTTTGCGGAGCTCCTTCTAAAGATGTAAGGTTATTATCATCACAATAAAAATCTCTACCAACTTTTTGCGGAGATCCTTCTAAAGATGTAAGGTTATTATTATCACAATTAAAATTTCCACCAACTTCTTTAGGAGCTCCTTCTAAAGATGTAAGTTTATTACTAGAACAATAAAAATTTCCACCAACTTTTTGCGGAGCTCCTTCTAAAGATGTAAGGTTATTATCATCACAATAAAAATATCCACCAACTTCTTTAGGAGCTCCTTCTAAAGATGTAAGGTTATTATCATCACAATTAAAATTTCCACCAACTTCTTTAGGAGCTCCTTCTAAAGATGTAAGGTTATTATCATCACAATTAAAATTTCCACCAACTTTTTGCGGAGCTCCTTCTAAAGATGTAAGTTTATTACTAGAACAATTAAAATTTCCACCAACTTCTTTAGGAGCTCCTTCTAAAGATGTAAGTTTATTACTAGAACAATTAAAATATCCACTAACTACAATATCAGATAGATTTGGTAATATATATTTAGATTTAATTCTTATATCTCCTTTATATATCCCATTAACTAGTTC
>Ga0209188_1000165_pt1 | contig 74089 bp, 48 predicted proteins | sample C_130625_EF_Meta_FD_187307 | JGI IMG/M metagenome (GOLD analysis project Ga0209188, IMG submission 187307) | Freshwater microbial communities from Lake Croche, Canada to study carbon cycling - C_130625_EF_MetaG (SPAdes) (version 2) | ecosystem: Environmental > Aquatic > Freshwater > Lake...
TGAAAAAATATTTGGACAAGAAGCTGGATATAATTATCGTACTAATTTAATTAATGTAACCGTAAATGTTTATAGAACTCAGTGGAAAGATAAAAACCTTTTAATCACGTCTAGATCAAATGATGGAACACCATATAAAGCCAATATTACTGGGTTAAATGCTGACCATAAAGGTCTAGAACTAGAAATAAGTAGTCGACCAATTCGACAACTAGAATTAACGGCAATGGGTTCAGTTGCAGATTGGAAGTGGAAAAATGATGTAAGTGGTACTGTTTATGATGAAAATAATAATTTTCTTAAAGCTATAAATATTTATACAAAAGATGTAAAAGTTGGTAATGCTGCACAAACTACTGCTGCCATTGGTGCCAATTATCAATTATTTAAAGGGTTCAGGGTTAATGCTAGCTATCATTATTTTACTAATCTATATGCAGATTTTGCTTTGGATACACTTACATCTCAAACAAATAGTGGAAAACAAGCTTGGAAATTACCAGCTTATGGTTTAATGGATGCGTCTGTTAGCTATAATTTTAGAGCAGAAGGTAGAAGAATTTCTTTAAGATTGAATGTTGACAATGTATTAAATAAACATTATTTAGCAGAAGCAACAAGAAACGTTTTATACAATTCATCCGATGCAACAGATTTTGTTGTTGGAGACAGTGGCTCAGGTAAATCAAGTCCAGCTTATCCTGGTTTTGGTAGAACTTGGATATTTACAGTTAAGGTTCAATTATAGTTTGTAATAAAAGTTATTATTTCAACCAAAAATCCCCATTCTTTCAACTAAAAGAATGGGGATTTTTATTTCAAAGACTATTAGAATTTATATTATTCAAGACCAAATTAAAGAAGTATCTACTTTTCAGGATACTGAGTATGAATGTATTCTAAATGGTTTGTAATCATTGTTTTTAATACTTCTGTATCAATTACTGAAAGCGATTTAAAATGAACACATCCTTTGTCTGTTTTGTGTTTTCCTAATTTTTCTAAAAGTATTTCTCTGTCTTTAAAAACTCCACACAAATAAATAGCAATAGAAGTTGCTCTAGGTGAAAATGCGATGTTGGGGCTATCCCCTTCTCTCCCACTTTCGTATTTGTAATGATGACTTCCAAAACCTACAATACTTGGTCCCCACATTTTAGGTTCAAATCCTGTATGATTTTTAATTAACTCTATTAAACTAAAACAATCATTTCTTTTTGTTTCGTCCTTCACTGAATTGATAAAATCTGATACGCTTGCTACTGTTTCTATAGTTTTATTCTGAGCCATAACTTCATCTTTATTAAACAAACCTATTGTACACCTATAATTATTCTAAAATAGATCCATATTTATGTAATTATATATCTTTTGCGCTTGTGTTTATACCTTTTAATCTTTAAAAGATATCTTCTGCGCTTGTGTTTATACCTTTTAATCTTTAAAAGATATCTTTTGCGCTTGTGTTTATATCTTTTAATCTTTAAAAGACATCTTTTGCGCTTGTGTTAATACCTTTTAATCTTTAAAAGATATCTTTTGCGCTTGTGTTCATACCTTTTAATCTTTAAAAGATATCTTTTGTCTTTGTGTTAATATCTTTTATTCTTTAAAAGATATCTTTTGCGCTTGTGTTTATACCTTTTAATCTTTAAAAGATATCTTTTGCGCTTTTGTTCATACCTTTTAATCTTTAAAAGATATCTTTTGTCTTTGTGTTAATATCTTTTATTCTTTAAAAGATACCTTTTGGGTTTGTGTTAATACCTTTTATTCTTTAAAAGATACCTTTTGGGTTTGTATTAATACCTCTTGTACTTTGAAAGACAACCTAAATACATATATTGAAATCATTTAAGCTGTTAATTATATCTTATTGCAGCAAAATTAACCTCCTATCTATAAATTGTTACCCAACAATACCTAAAGTTTTATAACGACTTCATTCACTTATGTTTAATTATATTCTAACATTAATTCCTTTTGTATGAAGGTATTTTTTTAGAGTAGGTATAGCTAATTCTTTAAAATGAAAAATACTTGCGGCAAGGGCAGCATCAGCTTTTCCAATATTAAACACTTCTTCAAAATGTTGCATTGTACCTCCTCCTCCACTAGCAATTATAGGAATAGGTAAAGTGGTACTTAATTTTTGAGTGATATCTATTGCGAAGCCCTTTTTTGTACCATCGTTGTTCATTGAAGTTAGTAATATTTCACCTGCACCTAGGCTAACGGCTTGTTTAGCCCAATCTTCACAAGTAATATTGGTTTTTAATCGGCCTCCATTTAAATACACATACCAATTGCCATCCTCAAACTTCGTATCAATTGCAACTACCACGAATTGGCTCCCGAATTCTTTTGCGAGGGCTTCTATTAAAGAAGGATTATTTAATGCAGCGGAATTGATACTCACTTTATCTGCACCGTTTGACAACAATGCTGCTGCATCTTCAATAGAACTTACTCCTCCACCTACAGTAAAAGGGATATTGATGTTTTTTGCAACGCGAAGCACCAATTCTTTAAGTGTTTTTCGCTTTTCATTAGTCGCTGTAATATCTAAAAAAACCAATTCATCAGCACCATCAGCAGCATAAAGAGCGCCTAATTCAACAGGGTCTCCTGCATCGCGAATTTGTTCAAAATTTACCCCTTTAACCGTTCTGCCATCTTTAATATCTAAACATGGTATGATTCTTTTTGCCAAATGATTTGAAGAAATTGAAGGAATGTTTGCTGATTCATTTTCATTCATACTATTGCTATTTATGCTTATTTAAAAGAGTTCATTGACATTCCGCCAAATGGATATATCCTCAATTAATCATTATCCAATACCAATCAAATCTTGTAAGGCAATTCTATTTTCATAAATAGCTTTTCCGATAATAACCCCTTTGCAACCTATATTTTTCAATTCAACTACATCATTAATAGTGGCAACGCCACCACTTGCAGTGAGCTTAATTTGAGGAAATTGGTTGAGAATGTTTTTGTACAAATTAACAGATGCACCACCCAATTTACCATCCATACTTACATCAGTACAAAATATATGAGAGATTCCTTTGGCTAAATATTTTTCAATAAAATCATAAATGCTGATTTCAGAAGTTTCAGCCCAGCCGTTTATGGCAATTTTCTCCTCTTTAACATCGGCAGCTAGTAGAAATTTATCAGCTCCAAATATTTCTATCCATTCAAAGAATAAAGCCTCATTTTTTACAGCAATACTTCCAACAGTTGTAAGAAAGGCTCCGGAATTAAATACCATTTCGACTTCTTTTTGGGTTTTAATTCCACCTCCAAAATCAATTAATAGCTTTGTATTGGTAGTAATTGTTTCTAATATTTTCCAATTTTTTACAGTACCCGCTTTTGCACCATCCAAGTCAACTAGATGCAATCGTGCGAAACCTGCATCTTCAAATTGCTTGGCAACTTCCAAAGGATTCGAATTGTAAACAATTTTCTGATTGTAGTCACCCTGAGTTAGTCGCACACATTTTCCATCTATAATATCAATTGCAGGGATTACAAAAGTTGCTTTATTTGGTAAGGGATCATCATTACTGCTAATTGCATTTCCTTGCATATTTCTTTTTTAATTTCTCTTAAAATAAAGTTTCAAATAAGGCTATTAAATAACATTTTAGTCCTTCAAACTGAGGAAGTTATTTAAGATGTTAGCTCCTATTTCAGCAGATTTCTCCGCATGAAATTGTACACCGTAAAAATTGTCCTTCTTAATAGCAGCAGAATAAGGTTGAATGTAGTTGGTAGTGGCGATAGTACAATCATTTTGCGGGACATAAAAGCTATGCACGAAATAACAGAAGCTGTTTTCAGGTACATTTTTCATAATAGGTGAGGAAAGGTTATAAATAGTATTCCACCCAACTTGCGGTATTTTAATAAGACTATTTTCCCCCACTGAAAACCTTTTTACAGGAGAATCTATGATACCAAGCCCCTCCGTATTGCCCTCTTCGGAATAAGTGCACAGCAATTGCATACCTACACAAATCCCCAAAACGGGTTGTTTTAATTGTTTTATCAGTTTATCGAGGTTATGTTCTTTCAAACTGTTCATTGCGCTGCTTGCTTCTCCTACACCCGGGAAAATCACCTTGTTCGCGGCAAGTATTTCTTCATGATTATTGGTAACTTTTGCAGTAATTCCCAAACGATCTAAGGCAAACAATACACTTTGCACATTTCCAGCATTGTATTGAATAATTACAATATCGCTAGAGGCTTTTTCGCTCATGGGTTAGGTAGTTTTATAATGGAAAAACAATCGTTTTGGTAAAAAATACTGCCCATTATTTATTGAATAATATCCTTTATAAAAGCTGCTGTAGTAGTTTCTATGTCCTTAGTAGCAGCTAATGCTTTGATATATGCCGAACCAATGATTGCACCATTACCAAACTTACAAGCAGCAGTGAAAGTTGCATGGTCTTTTATCCCGAAACCAACCATTATTGGATTTTGTAAGTTCATTGATGCTAATCGTTCAATGTATTTTTCTACTGCAGCAAAGTTTGTTTCATTTCCTGTGGTTGCAGAGGAAGAAACCGCATATAAAAAGCCACTAGATAAACTATCTAACAACAGAATTCTTTCATTACTTGTTTCAGGAGTAATAAGGAAGATAAAATCCAATCCATAACGTTTGATTATGGGTTGAAACTCAGTCTCGAATTCATATTCAGGTAAATCAGGAAGAATTAATCCATCCACTCCTACTTTGGCAGCATCTGCACAAAATTTTTCAAAACCATATTGCAAAATAGGATTCATATATCCCATTAAAATAATTGCTGCTTGATTGGCAGAAGTACTTTTTTCTCTAAATAATTGCAGTTGTTGTAACAAAACGGCAATGGTCATTCCATTTTGCAGGGCAGCAGCACTACTTTCTTGTATTACCTGCCCATCAGCTAGAGGATCGCTATAAGGCATTCCTAATTCAATTATATCTACTCCATTGTTTTGTAACGCCTCCATTACTGGAATGGTACTATCTAGTGTTGGAAAACCGGCGGTGCAATATACATTGAGTACGTTTTTATTTTTCCGTTGAAATAATGATATTAATTTACTCATTTTTTGAAGAAATATGATTTTACAATTTGTTTATAATCAACAAGTTGTACTTAAATAAAGGATGATTTTTTTTAAAATTATATTTAGAATTAATGAATAAAACATTTCATTAATTAGATTATTATTGAATGTTCATGGCATTCATATAAGTAGCCAAATCTTTATCTCCTCTACCACTTAAACAAATGACTACTACATCGTCAGGAGTAAAATTTATTTGTTTTAAAGCAGCAAATGCATGGGCTGTTTCTAAGGCAGGAATAATTCCTTCTATTTTTGATAAATGAAATGCCGCTTCGAGGGCTTCATCATCTGTAGCACTTAAAAATGTGCCTCTACCACTCTTAAACAAGTTAGCATGTAAAGGACCAATGCCAGGATAATCTAACCCTGCGGAAATACTATGAGGTTCTATCACTTGTCCATCTACAGTTTGCATTACAAGGCTCTTACTGCCGTGTAGAATACCTTCTTTTCCTAGTTGTGTAGTTGCGGCACTCATACCAGAGGTAATACCATGTCCTGCGGCTTCTACTGCTACTAATTGAACATTCAATTCATCTAAGAAATGATAGAAGGCACCAGCTGCATTGCTTCCACCTCCTACACAAGCAATTACGTGAGAGGGGTTTTCTTTACCCGTTTTCTCTAAAAGCTGTTTTTTAATTTCTTCACTAATAACACTTTGAAATCTTGCTACTAAATCAGGATAAGGATGCGGACCAACCACGCTTCCAATAATATAATGTGTGTCATCAGGGTGATTAATCCAATCTCGGATGGCTTCATTTGTAGCATCTTTAAGGGTTTTGCTACCACTAGTTGCTGGAATTACTTTTGCTCCTAAGAGTTGCATTCTAGCAACATTGGGTGCTTGACGCTCAATATCCTTTTCACCCATATAAACAATACATTCAATTCCTTTCAAAGCACAAACTGTAGCAGTAGCAACACCATGCTGGCCAGCACCTGTTTCAGCAATAATTCTGGTTTTACCTAATCGTATTGCTAAGAGTATTTGTCCGATGGTGTTGTTTATTTTATGCGCACCGGTATGGCATAAATCTTCTCTTTTTAAATAGATATTGGTATTAAATTCCTTACTTAATCTTTCAGCAAAGAACAAGGGCGTTGGTCTTCCCACATAATCTTTTAATAAATCTCTAAACTCATTTTGGAAGCTAGTTTCTTGGATAATTTCAAGATATTGTGTTCTAAGTTCTGCCACATTTCTTTGTAACATTTCAGGTATATAAGCACCCCCAAAACTACCATAATACCCATGTGTATTTGGGAGTGTAAATACAAAGTCTTTGTTTGTTGCATCTGCCCCAATTGCTTGATGTATTAAAGTTGTTTCAATCAATTCGTTATTCATATTCATCAATCTTTTATTAAAAATATTTGGAGAAGCAATAGAGCTTATGATTAAAACCTAGGAAAAGAAAAAGAGTTGCTTTTTTTCTAGGAAAATCATGCATTATTTCATAATTATGATGGGATTGGCATTACTAGTACCCGTAACATTGCCATTCTCATTGTAATTCACTTTAGTATTACCAATTTTATCAACACTGCCTTTGTAATTATAGCTAATTGGCATTCCTCCGATAGATTTTATATTCCCATTGTAATCATAGTTTAATTGAATATTTCCTACCCCCAAAACCCTTCCTTCATAAGTATATTGCAATGGAATGGTACCAACATTTTCTAGTAGACCGCGATAATTGTATTTGTTTTGGGTATTGTTGCCCGAAGCTGTTCCTGTACTAATAATTCTTCCAAATTGAGAAAGTGTTATACTATTTCCTCCATTAGTAAAGGTTATATCACATTTACCATCGTTAGACACACTTAATTTATAATCGGGTTTTACTGATGAAGAATTATCAAAGCTTTTTTGTGAAACATCCGTGTTATTTTGGTCATTATAGTCTTGGTTTTTATTCGAGGTAGAATTGTCAGCAGATGAAGTATTTTCATAACTAGGTTGGTTTGTATTTGCTGAAGGAATCTTTACTTCATTTGATACATTTTCCTTTGGCTTCTGTTCATAGTTTGATACACTTGTTCCACCACCAACAGTATATGTTTTTGGTTTTGAATAAACAGTAGTAGGTTGCTTATTAAATTTCTTTTGTATAGGTGGGGTTAAGTAACTACTTTCTTGATTTTTAGGAGCAGATGTATTTGTTTTTGGTGAATAAACCGTTTTTGGACGGTTATATGCACTTGGATTTACCCATTTCTTTTTTGGAGTGGTTGCAACCGTATTGGTTGAATTAGTATAGTTAGAAGCATCTACATTTTGTAGCGCATTTAGAGAATCAGTAATAGTTGCATAATGTTTATTAGCAGGTTTTGGTCTTACCCATTTCCTAATTTGAGGTGGTGTATTGGCTGCATTATAATTGGAAGCATCTACATTTTGTAGTGCATTTAAAGAATCCGTAATAGTTGCATAATGTTTATTAGCAGGTTTGGGTTTAACCCATTTTTTTACTGGTTGAGGGTTTGAATTTGTATTATTACTGTATGAAGCAGTATTGACTGTTTGTAACCCATTTAAAGAATCAGTTAAAGAACGATTGTATCTGGGTTGCTTTTTAGGATACCATTTATACACTGGTTTTGTAGTTGGACTTTTTGCATTTGAAGCATTATTTCCTTGGTTATATTGATAAGTATTGGATGCAGGCAACTTTTTATTGAAGTGAAAACTAGCAGGAGGTGTCAACATTTCACTAGCATTTACATTGTTATTGGCTGATTTATTAGGTTCTTGGTTTTGATTGTTATTATTTGAATTATTGTATGCAGGATAATCTTGCGAATTGTTGCTTTTATTCGAATTGGCATTTTCTGAATTGTTATTTGGCAACATTTCTGGGCAAGTAGATTGAATTTCTTTAGGAATAAATGTTACTGAACATCCTTTCTTAGCTTGAAAAGTTCCTACAACCACTTGCGATTGGGCAAAGGTTTTAGAAACCATACAAATTAGCATAAAGAAAATCAATACAATCTGCTTCATTCTTAGTAGTTACTTCAATTTTTTGTTTAAAGAGGTAACAAATTCTTCTACAACCTTCATGTTCTTTACTCCAGGGGAAGTTTCAAAACGGCTATTGATATCTATTGCAAATAAATCTCTTGCTACTTTATTTTTACTAAATGTTTTCAAAGCAGGAATATCTGTGGGAAGAATGCCACCACTTAGAAAGAATGGTTTGTTGATATTCAAATTCAATAAAGCATCCCAATTGAATTTCTTTCCTGTTCCTCCATAGCCAATTCCTTCTGTATCAAATAGAAACATATCTACCACTTCGGTATAATCTTTTATTTTCCATAAGATATTGTCATCCTCTGCTAATCTAAATGCCTTAATAACTGAAACGTAATCTGAAACTTTTTCACACGCTTTAGGACTTTCATCTCCATGCAATTGAACTAAATAAAGTCCACAACTATCCACAGTTGCTAAAACTTCATCTGTAGATGGATTTACAAATACACCCACTTTATTTATGTTTCCTTTAATTGTTTTTATTTTTAGTGCAGGCATGTGTTTAAAAACATAACGAGGACTTTTAGGATAAAAGATAAAGCCGCAGAACTCTACGCCCATCGCATCAAGTTGATTCACTTGATTTTCGTTAGTCATTCCACACACTTTTACTCTCACTAACCTTTAAGTTTTAAATCGCTTACAAAAATACCAAAAGCTGCTGCCGGATTGTTTTGTTTCATAAAATGCTCTCCAATTAAAAAACCTTTAAATCCAGCTTTGCGTAAAAATAAGATAGTATCGGTATTATTAATACCACTTTCTGCGATTGCCACCATATTTGAGGGTATTTTTTTAATAAGTTGTACAGAAGCATCTAAGTTTACTACAAAATCTTTTAGATTTCTGTTGTTTACTCCCACGAAATCAATAGCATCACAAATATGTTCTAGTTCTGCTTCATTGTGAATTTCTAAAAGCACTTCTAAGCCTAGATTCTTTGCTGCATTTGCCAATTCACTTACTCTTTTTGGAGTAAGACATGCTGCAATTAATAGAATAACAGAAGCACCATAAGCTTTAGCCTCAATTATTTGGTACTCATCAATTACAAAATCTTTTCTTAATAAAGGAATTTTATTAACAGTAGCTTCTTCTAAGTCATTTAAGCTTCCACCAAAAAAATGATTGTCTGTTAAAACGGATATTCCAGCAGCACCATTTTGAGTATAACTATTGGTGACTTCCTTGACAGTAGCTTTATCATTAATAATCCCTTTTGAAGGCGACTTTCTTTTAAACTCTGCTATTATACCTGTACTTTTTTCCTCTAATAAATTAGCTTTTAATGATAAAGTAGGCATTGAAAAAGGCAACCTATTTTCTAATGCTTTAATGGAAGTTGCCGCTTTTGCTAAGGCTACTTCTTTTGCTTTGTATTCAATAATTGTATCTAAAATATTCACTTGTTTACTACTAGATTTTTTTATAAAAAATTTATTTGATAGCGCTTATTGCAAAGCAATTAGTTTTTGCAAAGTATTAAATGCAGCATTCGATTCTAAGCTACTAACTGCTGCATGATAAGCATCTTCATAATCAGCATATTTCCCTGTACAATGCAATGCCATAGCTGCATTTGCTAAAACAACGGCATTCTGTGCCCAAGTTCCATTTCCTTTCAATATGTTGTAAAATATTTTGCCTGCTTCTTCTACTGTATTCCCTCCATAAATATCTTGTGGAGCTACAGAACGCTTACCTAATTGATGTGGTGTAAATATTTTTTCGCCATCTTGGGTAATTACTTTGGTATCGTTTGTTAAAGATATTTCGTCATATCCATCCAAACTATGAATAACAGTGAATGGATTGCCTACTTGCTGCAATAAATAATTATAAATTCTTGCCATTTCTAAGTTGTAAACGCCTACCAATTGAAACTTAGGTGCTACCGGATTTACCATGGGACCTAGCATATTGAAAAACGTTCTTACCCCTAAGTTTTTCCTGATATTTCCTACAATTTTTAATGCAGGATGAAACATGGGCGCATGAAGAAAACAAATATTGGCTTCTGCTAATTCTCTTCGCAATTTCTCTGTATCACTTTTAAAGGTGTAACCCAATTGTTCCATCACATTGCTTGATCCACTTATTGAAGAAGCTCCATAATTACCATGTTTGGCTACTTTTTGCCCTGCACCTGCTACAATAAAACAGCTTAACGTGGAGATATTAAAAGTATTCTTTCCGTCGCCACCTGTACCAACTATGTCTAACAATTCATATTCTGGAAAATCTACTTTCACGCAGAGTTCTAATAAGGCTGCCCTAAATCCACTTAATTCTTCTATAGTAATGCTTCTCATAAGAAATACCGTCATAAAAGCAGTAATCTCATGGTCGTTATACAGCCCTCTTCCTATACCAATCAACACGTCTTTTGCCTCAGAATAAGAAAGCGTTTTATGCTCAAATAAATATTGTAATATCTTTTTCATTGATTATTTATTAATTGGTTTGCCTATCCAATTCCTCATGATAGTTTCTCCATCTGGAGTTAAGATACTTTCAGGATGAAATTGAACTCCTTTTACATCATAGATCTTGTGCTGCAAACCCATTATATAATTATCTGCATCTTTTGCTGTTATTTCTAATTCATTGGGAAATGATTCCTCACTAACTACCCAACTATGATAGCGGCCAACCACTATTTCATCTCCTAAACCATCATAAAGTTGCGCTCGTTCTTTTATTGATTTATCAATATAAATAGGTGTTGCAATGCCATGATACACTTCTGAAAGATTGACCAATTTTCCTCCAAACACCTCTCCTATTGCTTGATGACCCAAACAAACGCCTAATATACTTTTTGAAGCTGCGTACATTTTAATTAATGGCAATAATAAACCCGCTTCTTCAGGAATACCAGGACCAGGTGAAAGGATTATTTTATCAAAATCATTTACGAATTCCAATGCTATTTCATCATTTCTTACAACAGTTACTTTCTGATGGGTAATCTTTTCTATCAGATGTACTAAGTTGTATGTAAATGAATCATAATTATCAAAAACCAATATTTTCAATCCATCATAACCACCATTTACAGATGTATTATTGCTTGATGAATTAGTTATTATTTTATCCATAATACTTTTATTAGTTGTTATTATTCCTAATTAATTTATTTCAACTGCCGCAACTATTGCTTGCTTCAAAGCATTGAGTTTGTTATTCACTTCTTGCAATTCACTTTCAGGATTACTTGCTGCTACCACTCCTGCCCCTGCTTGATAATAGAGTGTATTGTTTTTACTTAAAAATGTCCTTATCATAATTGCATGATTGCAACTGCCATCAAAACCCATAAAGCCTATTCCGCCTCCATAATAACTGCGATTGGTGGTTTCAAAACTTTCAATTAATTGCATGGCTTTCATCTTTGGAGCGCCTGATAATGTTCCAGCAGGGAATGTTTTTGCCAATAATTGAAACGGATTTGCATTGAGTTGTACATTGCCGATCACTTCACTTACCAAATGAATTACATGACTATAATAATGTACTTGTTTGTAACTCTTCACTTTTACTTTATCGCAAACCCTACTCAAATCATTTCTTGCAAGGTCTACCAACATTACATGTTCTGCATTCTCTTTTTTATCTAAAAGCAATCTTTCGGCGGCTTCTGCATCTAGGGTATCGTTTCCGGTTCTTTTAAATGTTCCTGCTATTGGATGCACGATTGCTTTGCCATTTTTAATAATTAATTGACTTTCGGGCGAAGAACCAAACAACCTATAATCGCCATAATCAAAGTAAAACAAATACGGTGATGGATTGATATTGCGCAATGCACGATATACATTCAATTCATCTCCAATAAAACTTTGTTGAAACCTTCTACTCAATACTATTTGAAACACATCGCCTCTCAAGCAACTTTGAATGCCTTTCTTTACCATTGTTATATAGGCTTCATTGGTAATATTAGAGGTTTCTGTTCCTTTTGTAGCAAATGGAAATGAGGGAACATCCTTGCTTTTGATTAATCTTTCAATAAAATCTACATCGCTTGGTAGTTGGTTTATTTTATTTTCACAGATATACAATTCATCTTTAAAATGATTGATAACTATTACATATTGATACAAGCGATACCGCATTAATGGTATATCCTTCGCCTGTTTGTTTTCTAATACAAATTGCTTGTTTGCAACAGACACCGAGTCGAAAAATTGTACTGCATCGTAAGTAGTATAACCATAAAGTCCCTGAGCAAATTTGGCTATAACTTCCTCATTTTTATTATTGGCAATTGGATTTTCTTCTATTTGAAACTTGTTCATAAATGCCCAAATCTCATTCACCACATCTACTCCTTTTTCAATAGATAATTGTGTTGGGTTCTCGTTTGGGAGTTTACATTCTATTTGTTTTTCATCTCTAATTTCAATTCCTGCAATGGCATTTATTCCTATAAAGCTATAACTGTTTTCTGCCAAATGATTGTCTGTACTTTCCAATAAAATGGTATCTCTAAATCTATCTCTTAAACGGAGGTATATGCCCAATGGGGTATATACATCCGCAAGCATTTTTTTAATGGATGTATTAATGAGTATCTTTTTCATCTTAGATTATTTTATAAAAAAAAACCCCGACAGGTATTGTCGAGGCTTTTTCAATTATATGAAATATGTGTTGGCAATAACACTACAAGCCCCTATTTAGGTTTGTATGCCACCACCAACTATTATTTGTAATTCCTTGTATCATTATGTTGCAAATATGGGCTTCACATTATTCTTAGCCAAATAATTTTATTTATTGATGCTAAAGTTACTTTCTAAACCACTTATTTCAAATCATCTCCATTAAAACTTAAGGGTAGTAGCAAGCTAGCTTTTTCTATTATAAAAACTTTTCCTTCCATTCCGCTTAGAATTAAGCGAATAGGCTGGTTTACCCTTGTTTCATACTCTTGAATAGCTTGCCTACACATACCGCATGGTGATAATGGCCTATTACTACTATTGCTATTTAAATTGTGATAGCTTATGGCCATGGTATTTATTGGTTCATTGGGAAATAATTGACCAACAGAAGCCAATAAAGCTCGCTCTGCACAAACCCCTACAGGATAACTTGCATTTTCTTGATTACTACCTGCCACAAAAGCTCCTGATGCTAACTGGGCATAAGCACCTACTTTAAAATTTGAATACGGTGCATAAGCAATTGCGGTAGTTTTTCTAGCTTCGGAAAGTAAAAAAGCATCTTCGCTAGTCAAATCTTCAAGTGAATCTAATTCTTGAAATTCAAAATGATATTTGTTGATTTTTAAAGCCATAAATTCTCTGAGGAATGAAAGATTATTTAATAAAGTTCATGAGTCTTTTCCATCTTGGTCCATCATTCCAGCTAAACCAAATTAAAGATGCTTTGCCTACAATATGTGTTTCAGGAACATAGCCCCAATACCTACTATCTTGGCTTCTGTGTCTGTTATCTCCCATCATCCAATAATAATTATACTTGGGAGTATAGGTATTGGTTTCTTTACCGTTTATGATAAACCTATCATTTACAATTTCCAATGTATTGCCTTCATAATTGGTAATTAATCGCCTAAATAAACTGATGTTTTGTGGAGTTAAAGTAACTGAAACCCCTTTTTGAGGAATGGTAATTGGTCCGTAATTATCTACATTCCAAGCATGGTTGATGGTATCGTTTGGAAACATATCATCATCTACGCCTTCTTTTAAAAGTGGTTGAATTGATTTTACATTGGGTTGAGATTTTACTAAGGCATAATTTTCTTTTGTAAGATTCAGCATACAATTCAGTCCGCCTTGTGCTTCACCGTAGTCGCCTTCTCTATTTAAACGAACGTTATGTTCTTCGTCATTCACAATCTTTATTCCCAAATCTTTTTCTAAAAACTCATTGGTAAATGGAGCACTTAGCATTAATTCATAATCTGTTTGAGAAGCTGTAGGATGATAGCCTAATGCATTATTAATATATAAAACTCCTTTTTTCACTTGAAGTTCATCTCCACCAACTGCTACACAACGTTTTATATAATTGTCAGTTTTATCAAAAGGATGTACCAAAATCGGTAATTCAGCAGTCAATGCGTCTCTGTTTCCTTTATATACATTTCTCAAAACATCATAATAAGGTTGTTTACTCCCATATTCTGGAAGATTAATAATGGTATCGCCCGCAGGGAAATTAAAAACAACCACATCATTTCTTTTTACTTCAACATATCCAGGTAAGCGTTTGTAGGGTAATTGCACTTGCCTTATATAGGAAGGAGTTGTAATAGACCCTGGCATTGTATTATGAACAAATGGAAATGATAATGGGGTGATAGGCACCCTTGGACCATAACTCATTTTACTTACAAATAGAAAATCGTTTATCAATAATGTTCTTTCCATACTACCTGTAGGAATTACATACGCTTCAAAAACAAAAGTTCTAATGATTGTGGCAGCTACAACTGCAAATACACCTGCATCAATCCATTCTCTTGAAGGTGTTTTCTTATATGCTAGAAATGCATCATGGCCATGCCATTTATCTTCTTTATTAAAACCTATAAAAGGGAAATAAATAAAAGGAAGGAAAGTAACTAGCGCATGGTTCAATAAGTTGAATCTTTTAAAGTGCATTACAAATATGATGGTAATCCAAATGGTTACAAACTGACCCGCAATTGGCACTAATTGAAACCAAAACCATTTTTTATTGATATTACTTTTTTCTACAATTAACCAAGTATTGTAGAAAGGAATTAGTGCATGAATTGGATTTAACCCAGCTTTTTTAAACATTCCATACATGCCTGCGTGCCAACCAATCGTACCTAAAATAAACCAAAACAATCCCATAACTAATTATTAATAAAAACAAAAATAGCGGTATCAAACGTTAAGAAAACCCTTTTATTTATTTGTGGTAAATATTTTAGGGATTATCTATCTATTCACACCATGAATGAATTTGCAAAAACAATACTGTTCAAAGTTTCTTTAAAGGATAATATTAACCTAAATTTTGTAATACGATTTATAGTGAGAGCTTCAAAAGAAATATAGACAAGTGCTTGAGGTCAATATTTTTTGGGGGGGAAAATATTATTGGAATATTATTAGGAGTTGCCTGCTTCTCAAGTGCTTAGCTATGCAACGTTTCAGGTTCGTAATAAAATTTCTATTATATATTTTGGGTTTAATGCATATAGCAATTTTACTTTTGCGCTTATAGTGTCACCCTTTGCTAAATACAATTTTATCCAAAGCTTTATTTGTGTAAACTATTAATGCATCAGTAGGATACTAATATTTCTTTTTTCAATTAGTAAGTAATAAGTTCCAGATAATAAGTAAGAAATCGTATTAAAATTGATACTTTAATATTGAAATTAGTCTTTTATCAATCCTAAGTAATGCTTATTTAAAGACTATTGGTTTTGCCTGTTTGGTAATTCGCACAATATGATACGGTTGCGTAACTTCAGGATCACTATTGCCTTTTTCTAGATTAGCAACCGATACTTCAATACTATTTTGATATTCTTTAATACTTAATATATCAACAGACCATCCGCCTGAATACCTTACCGAATCCACAACCGACAATAATTGATAGCTATTAAAGTCAACCGTTCTAATAAAAATATCAGGATTATTAGGACTAATAAGAGAATCTAATTTTACTAAAACTTTTTTCCATTGAGTGGAGTCGGTTAATGAGTTTTTATTTCCAGATGGAAACATACTTTGTGCATTATAATTATACCCTTTTGCAACTTTGGTAAAAGGGACATTTATTGGATAACTAATGCTATTGTTATCGTCTTTTTTACAACCAAACATTAAAGTACAAATAACCATAAATGAAAATACCTTCTTCATAAAATTTATTTATTGTCTTAGGATCAAATCAAATTTATAAACAAAAGACTATTTACTAATCTCTCCAATAGAACCAATCTTTATGTGTGTTTGGTCAGTACTGAAAGTCCGACCATTAGCGGGGTAATGCTGATTATTTGGTCGGTACTGAAAGTCCGACCATGTGCAGGGCGGAACTTACTATACGCGGTCGGACTTTCAGTACCGACCGCTTGCACTTGCGCGAGTGTTCAGCGTAGCTGGTCACTCGTGCCTATTAAATAAGCCAGTTTGTAACTGGCATTCGCTTAAATAAATATTATTTATAACTCTTATCCCTAGATTTTAAACACGTAAACCTCTAATTAATATCTTTTACTACTCATCATCATACAATACTCCATCAGTATCTATCCAACCTTCCTTTTTGTCTATTTTTTGATACCGAAAGAATGAGGAATTTTCATAACTAAGTTTATTAAAACGCATTTTCTTGTTCTTGATAAAATAGTCAAAAAAATCCATCTGACTATTCTTTTTCAAAACAACATTATCATTTAACGAATAAATTTCATCATATTCAATAGGCAGAATTTGTTTCAATGCCATAAGGGTATCGTTTAAGATAATTTCATATAAACCAACTTTGCCTTTGTAATATATAAGAATTCTATCATCAAAACCGCCATTTTCAGTCCATTTCATTTCCTTTTTATGATCTACAAAAAGCATTGAATCATTTTGAACTGGATTTCGAATTGTAATTGTTTGTATATAATTAAGCTTATCAGTCCTTGAACCATCAACAAATTTTGTTATATCTCTTCCAATTTTTAAAGTGTAGTAATTTACGTTTCCACAATAAAAACCTCTCCCTCCTATTGTTCTAGATGCTGTAATAATATAGTCTTTAGTAGAAATGTGTTTTATTTTATTCTTTATTAAAAGGTCTAATCCATTTACACCAATTGTAATAGTCTTGAAGCTAAATTGACTATCTAGTTTAAGATTCAATCCATAAAAATTAAGTGTATGATTATCATAAGCTATCAATGATATTTTATTAAAATATTTGAGGCTTATACTTTTTAATACAGTTCGATTTTTAATTATATAATAACTTTCTTCATTAGTAGCTGCATTAGTTTTTCGTTTAATACTATAAACACCAAAATTTATAAAGTTAGTTTTTATATTAAATGATTCTTTAGGTTTTAGAGGATATTCATTTTTTATTCTAGAGCCGTCTAAATCTACCAAAGTAGAAAAGTTTGTTATTAATTCTTTATTTTTTTTATAAATGATCCCCAATCTATCTGCCCAATAGATTACACGATTTTTACCAAAGTCGAATTTGAAAATTTTGTGTTCCCCTAAATCTTGTTGCAAAAGATCTTCATTTTGTTCAGACTCACTTACTAAAATACTGTCACCTTTAAGAAAGTAACAATTCTTTCTGTAAGCATTATTTATAATATATGCTTCATTTTTAAATTCTTTAAACAAGTTAAACTTAACATCTATATCACTTAATTTAATTGAATGAAAAAATCCATCATCATTTAGTACTTTACTAATTTTTGAATCGTAAGCCGTTATAACGGAATCATCATAAATTTTATAGAATGTTTCTTTTAGACTGTCATGATAATTTTCATATAGATATAATACATCACCATCAAATTTAAAATAGTCGCCCCATTGAATTTTAAATGTTTTATACTGGCTATAAACTAATTGGTAAGCAATAAGAAAAATGAATAGAAGTACTTTTTTCATTTTGTGAGTTTTTGTTTGTAAATGTATAATAAGACCTAGCTAGATAATAGTTTTCACTAGCGCAAACTCTAGCTAGTCTCTGATTAGTTTGTAGATGTAACTAAATCATAATAACGAAAAGATACACTATACCTATGTGCAAATAATCAGTAGGTAAACGGTTTTTTTAAGATATATACACCAATAATCACATTAACACTTACAACCTAAAACTTATTACCTACAACCTACAAACCTCCCCCCTACGCAACTTCCAACTGAATATCGAAATTCAACTTCTCTCCTTGCTTAATTTCTACTTCTGTATTGTATAATTTGAACCCATTTAAACTAGCAGACAATGCATATTTGCCAGGTACTATTCCTCCTATTTCATACAAACCACCATTTTTGCTTTTGGCAGTGCGTCTTCTGCCTGTATCTAATGGAGTTAATTCTATAAATACTTTATTTACTGCTACATCATTAGCAGTTACTTTTCCATGAATATTGTTCAACTTTAAATCATGATTCAATTTGGCATTTAACTTAGTAAGGGTATAATTTGCCACTTTAGTGGGATTAGTCGATTTAAACACACGCTTACCTTTGTCGCAAACATTTCTTATTTCTGCCCAAAAATCATTAATTACGGTATAATTGTTATCTACCAACTCTTTTCTAGCTTTATCAATGTCAATACGATCTTGAAAAAGCGTAGTCAAAGAAGTATGAATGCCTTTATAAGTAGCTACTTGTGCAGTAGTCAATCCTTTTGCTTCTAACAAAGGAAAATTATCTTTATCACTTATAGATTGAATAAAACTATTCAATCCATCCACAATTCCTGCAATATCTCTTTTATATTTAGCATTTCTTATTTTAGAAATACCAAAATATTTTGGCAATGTTTTTAAATTAGCTTTAGCATCATTTATCTGTCCTTCGGTAATATTCAACAAACTAGGCAACAAATCAATTTGAGCATTAATATCATTAGTCAGTTTTGCTTGCTTACCTAATAATTGACTAGGATAAATTAATCCAGTCACTGCTGCAAGCTTGCTATTTAATGTAGTTACATAAGTATCATCAATTGTTTTAAATGAAATACTAAATACCGCTACATCTTCTGTGAGCGAATCAATTACCATTTTGCCCATAATTACTACATTATCTAAAGGAACATTTACTTTCAATTCAACCGTAGCCATAATTTGTTAATTTATATTGTTAAGAAACAATAGTTAAGAGTGCTAAAATAATAACAAAATCTATATCTTTAAGCAAATTGTTGCAAAAAAATATCATTTAGCTAAAATTTAACAATCATTAGTGCAACGCGTAATGTCGAGATAGCTATGCGTAACGTCGAGATAGCTATGCGTAATGTCGAGATAGCTATGCGTAACGTCGAGATAGCTATGCGTAACGTTTAGATAGCTATGCGTAATGTCGAGATAGCTTTGCGTAATGTCGAGATAGCTTTGCGTGATGTTGAAATAGCTATGCGTAACGTCTAGATAGCTATGCGTAATGTCGAGATAGCTTTGCGTAACGTCGAAATAGCTATGCGTAATGTCGAGATAGCAATTACGCTACCATTGCAAAGCATTAACTGAAGGTTAAAACCGAATTTAGTAACCTTATCTAATTAATACTACAGTACCATTTCTTTCAAAGTACTCTCCGGTATCACATTGAGCTTGAATAGTGTAAACATAGGTGCCACTTTGAACTGGTTTTCCATTCAAAGTTCCATCCCAAGCTTGACTTCTATCTCCAAATGGTACATTGGTTCTTTCAAATATTTTTTGACCGCTTCTATTGAATACTCTAAAATAAACCAATTGCTTTACTCCCCTACCCAATGGAAGAAATAACCTGTTTTTACTATTTCCTTCAGGAACGAATGCGGTAGGTAAATACATTTCTTGCAAACAATTCAGTTTAATGGTCACTTTATCTGCTACTTTACATCCATATTTGTTTGATGCAGAAACAGTATAAACAATTTCTGATCGAGGGGTAGATACAGGGTTTGAACAAGTGGTACAACTTAAGTAATCTATAGGACTCCATTGTATAGCATTTACATCAGCAGAAGTAAGAGCTGATAATTGCACTTGAGACCCAGTAGATAAATTGAATAAATTCTTTTTTACACTTACAGTTGGAAATTGCTGAGCAGTTAAATTAATTTTTGCAGTATCAGAAAAGCATCCATATTTATCTGTTGCAACTAATGTATAAGTTGTTTGATAATTTACTGGTGTTGCTGTTGGAGAAAAACCAAATAAAGATAAAGTTGCACTATCACCCAACCAATCAACTTTGTCAGGTCCACTTACTGGCAATACAATTGAGCGACCAGCACATACAAACGTATCTATCGGATACAATAATTTGAAATGTGGAATAACATTTACTTGTGTAGAATCGCTTTCAAAGCATCCATATTGATTGGTTACTTTTACATGATACACAACAGTATCTCTTGGCTTTACCGTTGGGATTGAATCTGCTGTATTTATAAATACAGGTGCCCATTCAAACTTTACCCCATCATGTGCTGCTAGTTTTAATGAGGTTCCATAACATATTGAAGTACCTTGTGGCAATAAATTGGTTCTTGGTTTAGGATAAACTACTAATTTTTTATAAGTTGTATCAAAACAATTATTCAGCTTGGTAATCAATCTAACAGAATCTATTTTAACTGTGTCTTTGCCAGTATAAAAAGCTACTCCATTGGGGTTTTGAATCGATGAAAAAGTACCATTTGGAAAAGCCCAATTCCAAGTGACTTCTTGCAAGATAGGTGCAGTTGCTTGAAACTGTATGGTGTCATTTTCACATGCTTTAATAGGACCAGAAATCACACCTCTAGAAGATTGCTTTACATAAATAGTATCTACAAAATCTGAAATACATCCAATTTGAGAAACCACATGTTGTTTTACTGGATAATTTCCTAAATAATTATAATAGAAACTAGGTATTGCTAAATTGGAAGTATCTGCTGGTTCTCCTGTTCCAAAAGACCAATGATTTATTAATGGCATTTTTAAACTATCTCCACTGAATGAACTGGTATTAGGATAAAAATTCACAACGGCAGAATCGCATACCAAACTATTTACTGCAATAAAACTAGCTTTAATAGAATCTACTAATATCTTTGAAGGTAAAGCCACCCCAATTTCACATCCCTTTGCATCAGTTACTATAATAATTGGGTTAATTAGTCCAGCAGAAGTGTAAGTATGTGCTTGAAAGGTATCAGCAGGATTATTTATAACTGTTCCGTCACCAAAATCCCATTTATATCCAATTGCATTTTGTTTACTGGCAGAAATTACTACTGTTAATGGCGCACAACCTTGTGTAATATTAGATTTTACAAATGCAGTTGGCCCATCTACTTTAATAACTGTGAAGGTAGAGTCTTGTGGGAGTGATGAGAATGAATTGTAGGCATATAATTTTATTGTATAAATACCAGGTAAACTATACCTATGGCTTGGAGTACTGTCTTTAGTTAAACCAGTTCCAGGAGTATTGTCCCCAAAATCCCAAAGCAATTTATCTGCATTAAGAGAATGACTAGCAAATTGAACATCTAATGGAGGACAAATACCTCCTTTACCTCTATAAACTTCTTTGTAGTCAAATATGGCATATACTTTTTTAATTATAATGTATTGAGTTACAGAATCAGAGCAACCCGTTCTTGCATCTTTACCAAATAGGGTTACTGTATCTATTAATGGTAGTGAATAGGTTCTTCCTGCATTCAATGTATTTGTACTCAATCCATTAGTAGATTTCCAAATAAAATTCGTGTTTCGTGCTCTAAATAAATTGGATGTATTTAAAAAAGATACAGCAGTATTAATAGTTACATAAGGAGGAGTATAGGTAAATGCTGCTTGAGGACCACTTGTTCTAATGGTATCTGGATTATCAAAAACATTGTAACATCCATCTTGGTCTATAACAAGTAATGAACTCACATATTTTCTAGGATTTGCATATATATGTTTAATAGTTCCACCTACAATTGCTGTATCAAAAGTTCTATCTCCATATCTCCAAATCCATCTTACGATAGGAACACCAAAATTGGTGGATGAATTGTCTTGAAAGGTAATAGGTAGCCTAAAACAATTGTTACTATCAATTATAGAATACTTAGCTACAGGACCTTTTACTTTTAAATTTATTGTATTACTCGAATCAAAACAACCAAAATAGGCTGATTGAGTAATAACGAATAAGGATGTTTTGCCTTGAGCAAATCCATTCAACACTCCTTGCCCTTGTGTACTATAATACCAATTGGGTGGTGTTGTAACAGAGCCAGTAAATATTGAATTGTCATTATAAGCCCAATTATAAAGACTATAATAATTGCTATCACCACTAGAAGGATTTACAGCAAGCGATGCTTTATCAATAAATATTCTTAAAGAATCGCTTACACATATATCTGTTTTATTAGCACTAAGTATTGGATGCTGTGGTGTAAGTATAAAAACCATAAACGAATCTATTGATACACATGCACCTCTTTTTCCAGTTAAAGTACTTAAATAACTTCCCGTTTTGGCATAGGTATGATACAAAAAGGTATGATTTCCAGTATCAACTATAATACTACTTGTACCATCGCCAAAGTTTAACCATAAACTATCAGTTAATTTTGATTGATGTCTAAATCCAACTAAATCTCTATTACCTGCACAAGTATTTACAACAGAATCTACCCGAGGAAATGGTGGGTTTATATATAAAATTTTTTGTTTAGTAATTGAATCAAAGCATGTACCATTGTAAACAATCAATTTTACATTGAAATACCCAGAATCAAAGTATTTATGATATGGGTTTTGATCATTGTTGATATTGCTGTTGTCACCAAAATCCCATGCCCATCCTGTAGCAGCTGGCAATGATCTATCAAAGAAATAAACCCTATTTGATCCACACACGCTATTGGAAGAAGTTACAAAATCTGCTTTTGGTTTGTCATAAACATTTATGTAAGAATAAAAGATAGAATCAACACACCCTGTAAGCGTAGTATAGGTAAGCTTTACACGGTATTGTCCAACTTTAAGATAATCATGATTAGGCGTTTGTGAAATGGATGTAGCACCATCTCCAAACTCCCAGAAAAAAGACTTCAATTTTAGAGCTGGTTGAACGCTGAATTTAACATTAATTCCGGTACATCCAGAACCTAAACTAGTATCAAACAAGTTGTTTGTTTTTGGAATTATAGTTAATTTATTTACTACAATTGATTTAGTAACAGAATCCTTACAACCCAATGAATCTGAAACAGTTAAATTCATCTGAAAAATAGAATCATTTTTAAAAGAATATGTTGCAGTTTTAGTAATTATAGAATCTTGCATACCTATTATATTCCATACCCAAGCTGTACTGCCAGCTGTAGTATCTGTAAGAATCAATGTTGAAACTCCACTACAAAATGGCGTTATATTTATATCAAACCCAGTAACTTTTGTTACTACTGGCACCGTAAAATTCTTTACAACAGTATCAGAACATGTTCCAAAGAAATTAATTAATTGAACTGAATAACTGCCTGATGCATTAAACTGCCTAATAACATTGCTATTTGTATCAACCAATGTACTATTATTAAATAACCAATTACATGAGTCGGGTGTGGGCTGAGTGCTATTAAAAAACTGCACATTTGTATTTACACAAAGCTTAGTATTTGTTATGCTTGAATTAAATATGGCACTATACAATGGTTGTGTTGATACAAAAGTATCTGCACAAAAATTACCATTGGTAGCAATTAATTTAATTGGAAAGATTCCTTTTGTAGTATAATTATATGTAGGAGAATTGGCTGTAGAAGTGTTGCCATCTCCAAAATCCCATTTATAGGTCGTGCTACTTGTATTTGTTGTGAGATTTGTAAAAGCAACTGTTTCACCCACTTGACACAAAAATCTTTTGTCTTTGGCAAAAGATGCAATTGGTGAAGGCAAAGTAGTAACTGCATTGGGAACAGATAATGGTGCAGAAGCACAACCAACAGAAGATTTCACTACTAATTGCACTGCAAAAGCCCCGGCAGAGTTATACGTATTTTGTGTATTCGAATTACTATCTACTTTACCATTACCAAAATCCCAGTTATAACTTATTATAAAACCATCAGTAGAAGTTGAAGTACTTGTAAAATCTACCTTTAGTGGTGTACACCCTCCTGATTTATTTAAAGTAAAACTAGCTATTGGTTTTTTATATATTGTAATAGTTTGTGTTGTGTTTTTTACAGCGCCATTATTAGTAACGGTGAGTTTTACAGTAAATGTACCTTCTGCTAAATAAGTAGCAGCAACAGCACTTTTATCTGTATTGCTGGCAGTATTTGTATTACCAAAATCCCAATCATATTTGGCTGATCCTGTAACGCCTGTGGTAGTATTGGTAAAGGTAATTGTGAGTGGACTACAACCAGCAATTTTGTCTGTAACAAACGAAGGACTTAATTGGGCTGATAAGCGAAAAACAAATAAAAGACCAAGTGTTGATAGGGTAACTTTTAAGTAATGCATACTCATTGTATATTGGTTAAGCAATTTTATATTGCAATCAGCAGTAGTATTTAGGCTAGAACTTATTACAGTGTATCATTTTTTCACAATTCAAATCTAGGGAATATCAAAATAAAATAACAAATTATGTAAGATTCACTGAAAAAAATAATTTATCCATTTTTATAGACATCTTTTCTACTGAAAACAAATAGGACAAAATGTATTTATATTGGATATTATTTAAAGAAGCCAATCAGTTGCATATATATTTGCAAACAATTAATTTCTTATATTAAACTCTAAATGAGAAGAGACATTTTCCAAGCAATAGCAGACCCCACAAGGCGTGCAATTATTACCTTAATTGCTATCCAAGCAATGACACCTAATGCAATAGCAGACAATTTCCATACATCAAGACAAGCTGTTTCAAAACACTTGCGCATTCTAACCGAATGTGATATTGTAAAACAAGAACAACAAGGAAGGGAAATATATTACTCCTTAGAAATAGAAAAAATGAAAGAAATAGACAATTGGTTGTTTCAATTTAGAAAAATATGGGAAACTAGATTCAATCAATTAGACAATGTATTATTAAATATGCTAAATAAAGAAAATGAACAATAATTTATTTTTTGATTTCACCCTGGATAAAGCATTGAAAACTGTTGTAATAATTAGAGAATTTGCAGCTCCACAAAAGCTTGTTTGGGATGCTTTTACAAAAGCCGAATTATTAGACCTATGGGTGGCACCTAAACCTTGGAAGAGCCAAACAAAATATATGAATTTTGAAGTAGGTGGAAGTAGGTTTTATGCAATGGTAAGTACTGAAGGTGTAGCACGATGGTCTAAGCAAACTTATACTTCTATAACACCTATAACCAATTTTAAATATTACAATGTGTTTGCAGATGCAGAAGAAAATCTCGAAATCCCTGGCTCGGAATGGGATGTAACCTTTAGTGAAAGATTTGGAAGTACAATAGTAATAATAAATATATATAACGAATCAATGGAGCGTTTAGAAGAGATGATTGAAATGGGCTTCAAAGAAGGGTTTACCATGTCAATAGATAATCTTGATAATCTATTGGCTACACTAGCATTGTAATTCCTATTTCTAGAATTACTGATGCTACGGAAATAAAGTAATTAACTAAAATTAAAATCAATTCAACACTCACATTTGAATGCCTAACTTCTATATTGAAACTTTATTTAAAAAAGTATATTATGAAATTTAATAACAATACCATACTTATTACAGGTGGTGCATCAGGAATTGGATTGGGACTTACAGAAAGATTTTTACAACTTGGTAATACCATCATTGTATGTGGTAGAAGACAAGATGTGCTTGATGAACTACAAACCAAGCATCCTTCGGTAATTACAAGAGTTTGTGATTTGGAAAAAGCCACAGAAAGAATTGACTTGTTCGAATGGATTAAAACAAATCACAGTAATCTTAATGTACTTGTAAACAATGCAGGGGTACAAAATTGGATGAATCTTGATGATGAGATTTTTTTTGCCAAAGCACAAACAGAAATTGCAATTAATGTGGAAGCTCCACTTCATTTAGTAAAGCTTTTCATGCAATTACCATCTTTAAAAAGTATTTTAAATGTAACATCGGGATTGTCTTTCCTTCCATTAACTAAAGTGCCGGTTTATTCTGCAACAAAAGCGTTTTTTCATTCATTTACTTTGTCTTTGAGGCATCTACTTCTTTCAAAAGGAATAGAAGTAATTGAAATAATACCACCTGCATTAAATACAGATCTTGGTGGTAAGGGTTTGCACGATGCTGCACCACCAGTAAGTGACTTTATTGAGAGCATTTTTCAACAACTAGCAGATGGAAAACAAGAACTAACTTTTGGTTTTAGCGAAGCAATGAGTAAAGCGAATCCTGAAGAGTTAAAAGCAACTTTTACAAGGATGAATCCTGCTTAATTAGTTATATAAAAAAATACCTATTTACATGCAATACCAAAAGATATTGTACGTAAATAGGTATTTCTCAATTTTATTATATGAAAATGTGAAATGATTTAAGACAATTTCTTCTCTCCCATTTTCATCATTCCAATTATTTGTTTCATCGTTTTGTCCATTCCTTCTGCACTTCCGTCTAAAAATATAACATTACCAGAACCTAGTTCTGCAAAGTTTTTAATAGCTTCTGTCCACATGCTAAAAAGGATAACATTGGTATCTAGGTTAGCTTCTTTCATTTGTTCAGCAGCTTGTGTCATACCACGTGCTACTTCTTCTCTAAACAAAGCCACACCTTGACCTCTCAATCTTGCTGCTTCTTTTTCTGCTTCTGCTGATATTTTTATAGCATTTCCCTCAGCTTCAGCAGCTTTTGTTTTAGTAATCAATAAAGCCTGACCTTCATTTTCCGCAGCTGCTTTCAAATTATTACTAGCTACAACTTTACTCATACTTTCCATTACTGCTTTATCGAAAGTAATATCATTTATTTGTAAATCTTGTAAATGATAACCCCATTCTTCTAAAGAATGATCTATTTGCTCTTTTACATAATCTACTATTTCTCTTCTTGCAGTTAATATTTCAGCTTGCTTTTTAGTAGCAACAAAAGCACGAATTGAACCTTCCACTGTTCTTATTAAAGCTTGCATCAAGTCTTTATCACTCACAAATTTGAATGCTACTTTCTTTACAGTTTCTTCATTGGCATTCTGAACAGAATAAAGTAACATACTTTTAAAGTACACATTGGCTTGGTCAACCGTTACTGCTTGAAACTCTAATTCTACGCTTCTGTTTTGAATACTAATTCTTTTATATACCTGCTCTATTATTGGAATCTTAAATCTTAATCCTGGTAGTAGAATGCGTTGGTATTTTCCAAACAAAGTAATTACGGCAATCGTACCTTGATTCACAGTTAACAAACCGCTAAAAACAATAAAAATTAGAATAATTAACCACCAAAAATTTAATAAAAAGGGCATAGCTTAAAAATTTTGTTCAAAAATAAGTTGAATGATGAATTCGTTGATGAATATTTTTTTTATTAACCCAATACAATTCCTGCTAAAGCGGGCAAATGCAAGGTTAATTTATAACATTTTGAAGGTTTATCTATTTGTTCGACAGCAATGGAAGGATTGTAAACATCTCCGGAACCCCAATATGCTTTACTATCACTATTAAACAATTCTTTCCAATCTTTCTTGTTGTGAACAAACACTGTCCAATTTTTTCTTACCATAGGTGTCATGTTTAGAACGACCAAAACATCTTTTTTCCCATCATTTCCTTTGCGTTTATATACAATTACACCTTCTGCTCGGTGATTTAAATCTATCCATTCAAATCCATCAGTAGAGAATTGGTTTTCAAATAAGGCATTTGTGTTTTTGTATAACTCATTTAATTGTTTTACACAATATTTCATGCCTCCATGACTTTCAAATTGAAGTAAATCCCATTGCAATTCTGTTTTGTAATTCCATTCAGCAGTTGCACCAAATTCATCGCCCATAAACAATAGTTTAGCACCTGGATGGGTAAACATATAAGTATAAAGCAATCTTAGATTAGCAAACTTTTGCCACTCATCTCCTGGCATTTTGTACAACATGGGGCTTTTACCATGCACTACTTCATCATGACTGAGTGGTAGCATAAAGTTTTCATCCTTAAAATACATCATGCTAAAAGTGAACTTATCTTGCTGAAATTGACGATAAATAGGATCTAGTTTAAAATAATCTAACGTATCGTGCATCCAACCCATCATCCATTTCATTCCAAAACCTAATCCATCTTCAAATGTTGGTCTGCTAACTCCCGGCCAATCTGTTGCTTCTTCTGCAATTGTTTGAATATCAGGAAAATCTCTATAAAGCGTTTCATTCAAATCTTTAATAAAAGCAATGGCTTCTAAGTTTCCATTACCGCCAAATTCATTTGGTTCCCATTGACCTTCATTTCTACTATAATCTAAACGCAACATACTGCTAACAGCATCTACTCTTATTCCATCTAAATGAAACTTATCGAACCAAAACCTTGCACTACTTATTAAAAAGCTTTTTACTTCACCACGTTTGTAATTGAAAATATAACTATTCCAATCTGGATGATAGCCTTTGCGCATATCTGCATATTCATACGTATGCGATCCATCAAACATAAACAAGCCATGAGCATCATAAGGGAAATGAGAAGCCACCCAATCTAATATAACACCTATTCCTGTTTCATGAAATGCTTCAACTAATGCTGCAAAATCTTGTGGATTACCAAATCTGCTTGTAGGTGCAAAATATCCTGTGCCTTGATAGCCCCAACTTCCATCAAAGGGATGTTCGTTTATTGGCATAAACTCTACATGCGTAAAACCCATTTCTTTCACATAAGGCACTAATAATTCAATTGCTTGTTGATAAGTATTGTAAGATTCTTCATTGTTTTTATCTGGTCGCATCCAACTACCTAAATGCACTTCATAAACTGAGTATGGTGCATTGAGTGCATTGTGCTTTTTTCTAACCTTCATCCAATTAGCATCTTTCCAATTGAAATCTGTTTGCCAAGTAATGGAAGCAGTAAATGGTCTTAACTCTGCATGATGTGCAAATGGATCTGCTTTATCTACTTTAATTCCTCCAAAACCATGAATATGGTATTTATATGCTTCTCCTTGCAATACATTTGGAATAAATCCTTCCCAAATACCCGATTTATCTAACCTTACTTTTAATGGATGACTCGCTTTGTTCCATTCATTAAAATGGCCCACTACACTTACAAAGGTTGCATTGGGCGCCCATACAGCAAAGTAGGTTCCTCTTGTTTCTAAAACAGTTATTTGCTTATTGCCAAAGTATTCATAGAGACTATAATGTGTACCATTTTGAAAGTTGCGAATGGTTTCTTCATTGAAAAGCGAATAATTCCAAACAGATTGCGTACTATCTACAAAATGAATTTCTTCATACTTCTTTAGTGTTGGTTCTTTTTCCATTTTATTTGGTTTGGTTGCGGTAGTTTTTGTTGATTTCACTTTAGTTTCAACTACTTCTGTATTGTCTTTCTTCTTTTTATGATGCATACTTATTAATTTATGAAAATAAGAAAGTGTGAAGATAGTTGTATTGTGTTGATTTTATGGTTTAGGAGAGATTGGGAAGGGGATTGGAAAATAATTAATTGGTATTTTGATATAATAATTAATTACTGACGATTTCGTTTTTTGTGTTTATATAATTATTTAACATTCTTATTAAGTATGATATAAAAATATTTGGATGAAACTTTTATAAAACACTTTTAGATATTTTATTTGAATTTTTAAAATTCCTAAAAGTTAAGAAAGTAATATAATATGTTAACAGTCAAATTCAATATGTTTCTCATCCCCTTATATTCACAAAATATTCAAATGAATTTGAAAAAACTAATTATACAAACCTTCAAGGATATTGTCTTTTATCTAATTATTTGCGTAGCTACCTTTTTAATGCTTCGTATGATTATCGGATATGGAGGTTTAAATTTGAATTATGAATTTCTAAGTCAAAAACAAGATTTAATTCATAACAAAGTATGGTTGTCTGCTTTCTATATCCATGTATTTACTAGTTTATTCACACTAATTGCAGGATTTACCCAATTCTCAAATTTCATATTGGTTCATCACAAAAAGCTACATAGGAGTTTTGGAAAAATGTATGTAGTAGCTGTCTTATGTATTAATTTTCCAACAGGTTTTATTTTGGCGATTTATGCAAGTGGTTTATGGCCTTCAAAAATTGCATTTTTGATTTTAGATAGTTTGTGGTTTTGGTTTACTTTTAGAGCATATACAACTGCTATACAAAAGAATTTCAATTTACATAAACAATATATGATAAGAAGTTATGCCCTAACATTTTCGGCTATCACATTGCGCACTTGGAGAATAATACTCTCAGCCATTTTTGTTATATCACCCCTTCATCTATATATGATAGATGCATGGATGGGTTTTGTACCTAATCTTTTAATGGCGGAATTAATTATTAGAAGAAAACTTTATTAAAATTTTCTTGGCTCTTGTTTTATTTTTAATTATGCGCATTTGTACTATCTAGATTCCTACTAATACTATCATAATATGCGCTATCAATAGGTTGGATGTAATCTTTTGGATTTCCTCTACTGAACCTTGTAGCCATTAAAATTCCAAACAATAATATAAGTGGAATAAAAATTAATGCAAATCTCCAAATAAATGCTTCTAAAGCCTTTGCAAACATTTTTGGATTTTGCAACTTTTTTTGTTTTTCATACACATTTCTAGCTCTTAAAAAGCATAGGAATGCAATGATTACTAATACAATAAATATTTCCATAGTAATTGTTTGTATGATGATTATTTTACATTAAAATATTCTCTCCCTTTATTCAAATCGCATTGAAATAAGCAAATTCTGGAGAGATGTCATAATCTAACAAACTAGTTTCTCCATTAAATTCAGATTGAATGATGCTATCCCAAACCAATTCCCCCATTTCACCTATTCTTACTTTATTAAAAACCTGTTTCTCTAATAATTTTTCAATTCCAATTAGGGCTTTATGGTTTTCTATAATTGAATAAATATCTAATTTCTTTGAAATACCATTGTTGAACATACACTCAATAGTATAGGTTTCTACCTTTTTTATTTCAACAACTTTTTTAATTATTGTAATGGATTTATTTTATGAAAGTTTGCTCTATCCTCGAAGAATCAAGAGAAGTCACTAACTACTAGTTCGCGCTAGCTGGGACTTTAGTGATTTCAATTTATTTGTTGTTTAAATATTTATAAAAAAGCTCCATAACCTTTGCTCGTCTATCATACAAGCAAGAATATCTAGCTAATGTACCATTATAGCCAGCTTCCTTAACCATTTTGTTAAGCTTCATAATTAAAGTGCCGCATCTAACAATATAACTATTCTTTCTCTGTCTCATCATATTCTGATAAAATAAAATTTTGTCAATTAAGAAGGTACTTTAATTCTAGAACTCAAATCACTTTATCTATTAATCACAAGCTTAGCTCTAAGTACTTGCAATTTACTTATTCTTTTAATGATACTATATAAAACGTTATGCATCAACATATATACTAAAGTTAATCAAATTAGAGCTAAGTATTTTAGTAATAAAGATTAATTGAAAATCTTTTCGTACCAACCTGAAACATCTTCCTTAATTTCTTCCCAATTATCACAAATTATGAGTGCAAGTTTAAAATCAGCTCTTCTACTTTTGTATTTATTTACTGTTAAATAACCATAAGAATTTCCATCTTTATCAAGAATTATCGGTGGTGTATTAGAGTAAGAATTAAATGGCGAATAAGAACTATACTTACCTCCATAATTTCCGTAACTATTCCATAACGAGTTAGTATTATATCTAGATCCATATGTTCCATTTGCATTCCATATTGAATTAGAATTATACCTATCGCAATTTAAACATCCCAAATAAACATCATGTTCTTTGCCACCGTAAAGATGTAATACCTTTTGACTAAAAAGGTTGTTTACTGAAAAAGAAATAAAAGAAACAAGAAATAAAAATGCACATTTTTTCATTTAGGAATTTATTTAAAAACTAATATATAATTTTTTGAATACTTATCTAATAAAAAGCTTTAAGACATATTGCAAATTAATACCATCTATAGGGTTTAAAAACTTGAATAGAAGTTATCCAAATTACTACAATATGAAACTTGAATAATTACCTTGCCATCATTATAATAACTAACATCTTCGCATCGGTAAATTTCGCCATTAACATTAATAAAGTCCCAATTAGAAGATGGTATAGAAAAAATTTTGAAATCTTTAGCGATAACTTTATTTTCAAAAGAAGACACAATCTCTATTGTTTTTAATCTGGGTTCTTTCAAAATTCCTTTCAAAATGTATTTAAATGGAACAATTTGCAAAGACCTATCAGTATTATCATTTTGGTGTATTAAAATTTGTTCAAATTCATTTTCGCTTTTAAATAATGTTGCCCAAACATAATATTTTTCATTTTCAATTATTATGAAGTTATTAATGCAGAAGTCAGAACAAACTGTATATGACTTGAGTATATCTTGAAGGTCATAAAAGTATTTTGGATCTGTATAGTTTATACTTTCAAATTCAAATATTTGTGCGCTTATTATCATTTTATATTATTTAAAAAATTATTTAGATGATGGGCCAATCATCAAAATAATATCATTGGGTTCTGTAACATCATCTGTTTTTCTTTTAATAAGAGATACATACCAATTCTTATTAGTATAGATATATTCAATACCATTTTTAATTAAATCTGTTTTTTTAAGTGTCAATCCGAAATCAGTAAGCTCTTTGATGTATTTATCCCAAATTTCACTTTGATATCTTGTTTGAATATCTATTAACTTTTCTTTTATTTGCCTTCTGATATAAAAAACATTATATCTAACAAAGCCATAGCCAATTATATCCTTTATTTCATCAGTTTTTGTGAGTTTAAACCCTCTTAAACTTAATTCTTTATCTAAATAATTAACATCTGCGGTACTCAAATTTGCTAAAATCTCAACACTTAATGCTTTATCGTTGTCTAGAGAATAGTTTATTTGCCCCTTACCTCTTGTAGTTAATAAAATATATATTAATAAAATCAAAAAATGTTTCATGTTATAAAATTTTAATTATTGGTATTTAATTCGTCAAAAACACATTCCCAAAAACATGATTTACAATTACTTATTTCTAAATAAGTACTATTGAAAATAAAACTTATTTAGCAATAATAAAATATCGCTCCCCAAATACTATAAAATCTTCCTAATTATAAATACTTATTATTACTTCCTAAATACCCTTTGGCGGCACACTAGGCGTAGTAGGCGGATTTTTTGGCGGATTAGAACCTCCTCCTCCCCTATGGACAATTACTTTTCTTGCAATGTTGTAGCCTTCTACAAAATCGGGATATTTTTTGCTTGCATTGTTTTTCACATCTTTATCCATCTGTTTTAAAATAGCATTAGCTTGCTTAAATGCTTGTTTAAGGTCTAATGTAATTTTTTTCTGCGTATTTTTCTTGGTCGATTGGGTATTTTTCTTCGGTTGATAGCTATTTAATAAAGCTTCAAACGCATCATTATCATCTTTCGATACTTTATAAGTAACAGCATCTACATCACCTTCCATTCCGCGCGATGCTTTCAACAAATCTTCACACCTTAAAAGCACTTTTTCTTCACCTCCTGCTTTAAAAGCAGTCATTGTCATATCAAAATTGGCTAAAATATCTACATTATTTCTTTCTTTGGCTAGGCTACATAAATTAGAACGAAGGGTTTCACCAGATGTTTTAATTTCATTTAAGGTAGTGTTTTTAACTGCCGTCACCCCTTTAGTAGATTGCTCCTGAAGATTCTGTAATTCGTCAATACTCTTCTTTTTATCAGCAAGTTTCTTTCTACCTTTTTCAATCATTTTTAGTTCGTTCAAAACAGGTTGGTTGTCAGCTAAGTACAATCCTACTATTTCATACATGTTCGATTCAGCAAATTGTCTATTTGTCATTTTTTTACGTTTTATTACATTTATTAAATATTGTTAAGGCACAAATGTAGTATCTAGCTGTTAATTTTTGTATACTTGAACAAACTTTTTTTTCTATCGTAAATCAACCTGAATTTTCAGCCAGTTTTAAACCATTTTTAGACAATATATTTTGCTTTTTAGAGGACTAATTTCGCCGTTGAGATAACATATTTTGCCGTAGAGATGACATATTTCGCCGTAGAGATGACTGATTATGTTGTAGAGATGACATATTACGCCGTAGAGATGACTGATTTTGCCGTAGAGAAGACTGATTTTGTCGTAGAGATGACATTTATCGTCGTTGAGATGGCATTTATCGTCGTTGAGATGACATTTTTCGTCGTTGAGATGATTGATTTTGCCGTCGAGATGGCATTTTTTGCTGTTGAGAGGACTAATTAACGCATTTAGCAAGTGAAACATCCCTTCTAATGTTACTTATTTTAAATTTTCAAGCCAATAATTACTTAAATTTAAGATGATAAATATTTTGTGCAATTACTTTTATAAAACGCTTTCTATAATTTACAATAACATGCTTCCCAAATGGGTTTATACTTTTAAAATCAAAACTGAAATATATTTTCTTCCTTTTTCTATGTGTCTTTGTGCCTAAGTGGTGGATAATTTACTTTTATAAATCGTTAACCATATCAATAAATCCTAACTTCTATCGAATGAAATGTAATTACAACCAAAACTGAAATACTTTTACCCCCTTTTCTATGTGTCTATTTGCCTATGTGGTGGATAATTAACTAAAATAAATCTTTACTATTATTTTGAAATCCTAACTTATATCAAATGAAATACTTTTACCCCCTTTTCTATGTGTCTTTGTGCCTATGTGGTGAGCACAACAATTTTTTTAGCTTATGTCGCAACTTGTTTTGCTGTTTTTTATAGGATTTTATTTTTTAATACTGTTGTTTGTTGCTTGGCTTACGGGTAGAAACAGTACCAACGATACTTTTTTTACCGGAAATAAGAACAGCAATTGGATGTTGGTGGCTTTCGGTATGATTGGCACTAGTTTAAGCGGCGTAACGTTTGTGAGTGTGCCCGGTGCTGTGGCTACCGATGGCTTTATTTATTTTCAAATTGGCATTGGCTATCTTTTGGGCTATATCGCCATCGCTTTTGTGTTGCTTCCGCTGTATTATCGCTTAAATCTGTCCTCCATTTACCATTATTTAAGTTCTAGATTTGGCATTGTTTCCTATAAAACGGGTGCATTTATCTTTATTGTTTCTCGTACGCTCGGCGCAACGGCTAGATTGTATTTGGTAGTGAAAATTTTGCAGGATAATATTCTCGAAAGCATGGGTATGCCTTTTTGGGCTACTACTTTGCTCATCTTAATCATGATTTTGCTTTATACAGTAAAAGGTGGCGTGAAAACAATTGTGTGGACAGATACTTTGCAAACAATTTGTATGTTGAGTGGGCTGTTGATTTGCGTGGTATTGATTTTAAATTATCTACATTTAAATGTATCAGAAAGCTTGGCGCTGATGAGCGACAAAGGCTACACTTCTATCTTTAATTTTCATCCCGATAGCAAACAGTTTTTTGTAAAACAAATATTAGCGGGCGCATTTATTACCATTACTATGACGGGGATGGACCAAGAAATGATGCAGAAGAACATTTCTGTGAAAAAATTGGGCAACTCGCAAAAGAATGTGTTGAGTTTGGCCGTGATTATGTTGGTAGTTATCTTATTGTTTCTTTTCTTGGGCGGTTTGCTGTATCTCTATGCAAGTAATTTGCACGTGAATATCAGTGGAGATAAATTGTTTCCCACGCTTGCGTTGCATCACATGCCGCCTTATGTGAGTATCATCTTTATCATCGCCCTTATTTCCGCTTTATTCCCTAGTGCCGATGGTGCAATTACTGCTTTAACGGCTTCTTTTTGTTTAGATATTGTGGGAATTAATAGAAATAGCCGTTGGAGCGATGCCACTAAAAATAAAATTAGGCAATGGGTGCATATTTCCTTTGCCTTGCTCTTTTTATTGTTTGTATTGATGTATAAATCCATCAACGACCCAAGTATGATAAAGCTAATTCTGAAAATTGCGAGTTATACTTATGGTCCATTGTTGGGTTTGTTTGCTTTTGGCATACTAACGAAAAGAACCACGAAAGAATTTTGGGTTCCATTTGTTTGTGTGGTCGCTCCAATGCTTTGTTGGTTGATTGATTTGAACCAAAAGCAATTGTTTGGCAGCTTTGAAATAGGTTTAGAGTTGTTGATTATCAACGGCTTTCTCACTTTCATGGGTCTTTTGTTTATTTCAAAATCTAATGATGCTATTTCTACCACATAGGCAGATAGTCACATAGAAATGAAGATGAAGAGTTCTTGTTTTTGAGTGATTAATCGAATGGATAAGATTATTGAATTCTCAATTATATTCTATAAGTACAAACGCAATTACTAAAAGCTATTTAACTATGTGTCTATGTGACTATGTGGTGTAAATTGAAAAAACAACATTTTCTGAAAATACAAACGCAATTATGAAAAGCTATTTAACTATGTGTCTATGTGACTATGTGGTTAAAAAATCTGACTATGTGGTGATTAAATAAACTTTATATGGAAATAGTAAATCCTCTTGCCGAACAATATGCCGATGAAATAAGTTCAAATAACGATGCTTTGCTCAATTTAATCTTTGAAGAAACCTGTGCAAAACATCCAAAAGCACACATGCTGAGTGGAAAAGTACAAGGACAATTTTTAAGTTTCTTAAGCGAGATTATTTCTCCTAAATATATTTTAGAAATTGGCACATTCACAGGTTATAGCGCCATTTGTCTTGCAAAAGGGCTACAAAACGACGGCGAATTGCATACAATTGAGTTAAGAGAAGCCGATGCAATTACCGCTCAAGCATATTTTAACCATTCAAAACAAGTTAAGCAAATACATTTGCACCAAGGCGATGCTTTAGAAATTATTCCAAAATTGCCTTACAAGTGGGATATTGTTTTTATAGATGCAGATAAAACGGGTTATGTAGATTACTATAAAATGATACTTCCTTTGTTAAGTGAAAACGGAATAATGATTGTGGACAATGTGCTTTTTCATGGACAAGTGCTTACTTCTCCGTTGAAAGGAAAAAACGCAAAGGCAATTGATGCATTTAACAAATATGTGGCAGCAGATGAACAAGTAAACAAGGTGTTACTTACTTGTAGAGATGGATTATTATTAATTAAAAGGAAAAAAGAATGAAGAAAATATTGGTCGTGTTGCTGTTTGTAAGCTTATTTATTAATGCACAAGCACAGCAGGACAAAGCAAGAGCTTATATAGAAAATTATAAAGAAATTGCCATTGCAGAAATGCAAAGAACAGGAGTTCCAGCAGCTATTACGCTTGCACAAGGATTGGTAGAAAGCGGTTGCGGCGAAGGTGATTTGTGTAAGAGAAGTAATAATCATTTTGGCATTAAATGCAAAGTAGATTGGACGGGTGATAAAGTATATCACGATGATGATCAAAAGAATGAATGCTTTAGAAGTTATCCAAGTGTGGTTGAAAGCTATAAAGACCATTCAGATTTTTTGAAAACGAGAGAAGTGTATAGTTTTTTATTTCAAATAGACCCAACTGATTATACAGAATGGGCAAAGGGATTGAAAAAAGCAGGATATGCTACTGAAAAAAATTATCCCCAGAACTTAATTAAAGTAATTAATGAGTATAATTTGAATCAATATTCTATATTAGGATTGGATAAGAATTATGTACCCAATTTAGCTGCTTTTCAAACCAAAGCAGATACTGATTCCTCAATAATAGCGCAGAATAAAGCTCCTGAAAAAGATACGGTTGTTGTTGAATTTTATGATAAAAAACCAAATGAAGCTTCAGTAATAAATGACAACAAGGTTATTAAAAGCAAAGTGTTCTATAAGCAAAGGCAAGAAGATTCTGTAACAATTATTAATCCCAATATTAAGGAAGATAATAATGTAAAAACAGTTAAAACACCTTATCCGGTGGGAACATTTACCATTAATAATGTAAAAGTGATTTATGTTCAAGAAGGCACAAGCTTATTGTCAATTGCTAGTAAATATGACATCTCTTTAGGCAAATTATTAGAGTATAATGATTTAGAAGAAATAGATATTACCCCTACAGATCAATTGATATTTCTTGAGAAAAAACAATCCAAAGGCAGTTTGGAAACCCATGTAGTAAAAGAAAATGAAAATCTATATTCTATATGTCAAATAGAAGGAATAAAGCTTGAAAAAGTACTAGAATACAATAAATTAAAAAGAAACAGCATTGTAAAAGTGGGTGATACATTACATTTACGCCCTACTATTGCAACTAGTTCAACAAAGTAATTTATATACAAAACATATTTTTTTATGAATTCCTCGCTTACCGTATTAGATAAAACATTCGTACCATTTATTGCAGAAGTAACCATTCTACATAAAATAAAAGATTTGGGGAAAACACTGAATGAAGAATATCAAAACAAAAGACCCTTATTTATAGCTGTACTAAATGGTGCATTTATGTTTGCTTCAGATCTTTTTAAAGAGATTGAAATTGAAGCCGAAATATGTTTTATAAAATTAGCTTCTTATAAAGGAACGCAATCTACTGGTCATGTAATTACCGCCATAGGTTTAGATATTGATGTAACGGATAGACATATTATTATATTAGAAGACATTGTAGATACAGGAAAAACCCTGCATGCTTTTCTACCACAATTATTAAATCAACAACCCAAATCATTAAAAATTGCTGTGCTGCTTCATAAACCAGATGCACAAGTTTTTGATGTAAAAATTGATTATGCTTGCATTACCATACCAAACAAATTTGTATTAGGTTATGGTTTAGATTATGATGGATTGGGAAGAAATATCCGAGAAATCTATCAACTAAGTGAAATGTAAGAATTAGGTCTTAATACTTCATTGAAAAATGCTAATAGTTCAGAATTTGATATTCTTATGAAGTAAACTATAATACTAACGATAAATAAATGTTGCTATATGGAAATAATTCATGTGAGTGCAGAGTGTTATCCAGTTGCTAAAGCAGGTGGATTGGGTGATGTAGTAGGTTCTTTACCAAAATACCAAACCAAAGCAGGTCATTTTGCCAAAGTGGTAATGCCCATGTATCGTACAAAGTTTTTGTACAACAATGAATGGGTGGTAGATTATAAAGGAAATGCCTTTTTAGGAGATACCTACTTCGAGTTTACCATTATCAAAGAAAAAACAAACAAGTTAGGGTTCGATTTATTCCTTGTTGATATAAATGGATTGCTAGATAGAGAAAAAATCTATGGTTATGCTGATGATACAGAAAGATTTATAGCTTTTCAAATAGCTGTTGCTACTTGGTTGAATGCTTGGGAACATCGTCCTGATATTGTACATGTTCATGATTATCATGCAGGGCTTTTACCATTTATGTTCAAAAACTGTTTAGCCTTTAGAAAACTAGCTTTTGTAAAAACCATCTTAACTATTCACAATGCACAATACCAAGGATCAATGGGTTGGGACAAATACAAACTATTGCCCGCTTATGATAGCTTTAAATGGGGCGATTTAGATTGGAATAATTCCATCAATCCTCTTGCAAGTGCTATTAAATGTGCTTGGAAAGTAACTACGGTAAGTCAAAGCTATATGAATGAATTGCGTTCTAGTAGTAATGGATTAGAATTGTTATTTGAATATGAAAAAGGTAAGTGTGTTGGAATATTAAATGGTATTGATAACGAAGTTTGGAATCCTGAAACAGATGGATACTTATACAATAAATATTCTATCAAAGGAGTTACTCTTGGAAAGAAGAAAAATAAGAAAAAGATTTGTGAAGAATATGGTTTAGATGAATCATTGCCATTATTTGTATTCATTGGAAGATTGGTAGGAGAAAAAGCTGCTGATATTTTACCCAATGCATTGATGAATGTGCTTTATCACCAAAGTGGTAAAGCTAGTTATATGATTTTGGGTAGCGGTGAAAAGCAAATTGAAAGTCAATTGTTCAATATAACAACTTCAAATAAAGGTTATTACAACACCTACATTGGTTACGATGAAGCCCTAAGTCATAAATTGTATGCTGCAGCAGATTTTTTACTCATGCCAAGTTGTGTTGAACCTTGTGGGTTAAACCAAATGTATGCCATGCGCTATGGTACTATCCCAATGGTAAGAAGTACAGGCGGATTGAAAGATACGGTGAAAGACATGGGAGAATGGGAAGGCTTTGGAATTAGGTTCAACAATGCTTCTGTAGAAGATATTGCTCATTCTGTTTATCGTGCTATTGAAGTGTATAAAAACAAGACGCATATTGAATGGATGCGTAAATATATGATGCAAATAGACCATAGTTGGGAGCAGGTTGTAGAAGCATATACTTGGGTTTATCAACATTAAAAGCATAAGTATTTCTAATGATATAAAATAATCAATATTTAGAAATAATTTGACTATAAATTGCGCAAAATTTTGATTGCAAACTATTATTGAAAAAGTAAATCTTACATTATGATATCTTTAAGCAAAAGTGTTGTTGCCGTAATACTTGGAGGGGGTGCTGGTAGCCGTTTATATCCTTTAACTGCCTCTCGCTCAAAACCTGCTGTTCCAATTGCAGGAAAATATCGCTTGGTAGATATTCCAATTAGCAACTGTATGAATAGCACCATCAATAGAATGTTTGTGCTTACACAGTTTAACTCAGCGTCTCTTAACAAGCATATAAAAAACACCTACCACTTCAGTGCATTTAGCACAGGTTTCGTTGATATTCTAGCTGCTGAGCAAACGCCAGATAATCCAGGTTGGTTTCAAGGAACTGCAGATGCTGTAAGACAATCTCTTCGACACATATCTAATTTAGAATTTGAACACATTCTTATTTTAAGTGGTGACCAATTGTATCAAATGGATTTTGCTGCAATGATTGCATCGCATATTAACAAAAAAGCAGATATTTCAATTGCTACAATTCCTGTTGACCAAAGTGACGCAACAGAATTTGGTATTTTAAAAACTGATGAAGAAAATTTCATTAGTTCCTTTATTGAAAAGCCAAGTGTAGAAGTTTTACCTGATTGGAGTAGTGATACTGGAGCAGAAATGCAAAAAACAGGTCGCAATTACCTTGCTTCAATGGGTATTTATATTTTCAATAAGCAAGTTTTAAATACGCTCCTTAAAGACAAACATCCAAATGCAACTGATTTTGGTAAAGAAATAATTCCAAACTCTATTGAAGAATACAAAGTTGCTAGCTATCAATACGAAGGTTATTGGACTGATATTGGAAATATCCATTCATTCTTTGAAGCCAACTTATCATTAACCCAAGAAATCCCATTATTCAATTTATTTGATAACGACAATGTAGTTTATACGAGAGCTAGAATGTTGCCTCCTGCTAAAATCAGTGGTACTACACTAGAAAAAACATTGATTGCAGAAGGTTCAATTATTAATGCTTCTAGATTGGAACATTGTGTTGTTGGTATTCGTTCAAGAATTGGATACGGTACAACTGTAGTTAGTTCTTATATCATGGGAAATGATTACTATGAAACATTAGAAGTAATGGCAGAAAACATTGGAAAAGGCATACCTAAAATTGGTATTGGTGAACGATGCTATATTAAAGATGCTATTATTGATAAAAATTGTAGAATTGGTAATGATGTACGCATTGTAGGTGGTGCTCATTTAGAAAATATCGATCACCAATTGTATAGTGTGAAAGATGGAATAGTAGTAGTGAAAAAAGGTGCAATTCTGCATGATGGATTCGTTATTTAATTTTATCCTGAATTAATTACTCTTTAATATCAAAATATTTAAAACATCCTCTAGTTAGGATGTTTTTTTATCTTACGTTTGCAACGTGTAAAATATACACATTAATTACTTAAACGATTGCTATGTCATTGTCTTCTTCTAGCGCTGCTATTCGCAGTCTTATGCCAAAACCCAAACTTTCGCTTGCACAAATATTCACAATGAGTGTGGGCTTTCTAGGTATTCAATTTGGATTTGCCTTGCAAAATGGAAATACCAGTAGAATATTACGCTCCTTTGGTGCTGATGTAGATCAGTTGCCCATGTTTTGGATTGTTGCTCCTCTTGTAGGAATGATCGTACAACCTTTAATAGGCCATTATAGCGACCAAACTTGGAATAGAATAGGAAGAAGAAAGCCCTATTTCCTTACAGGAGCAGTTTTATCTTCCATTGCATTGATATTTCTTCCTAATTCTGGGGCAACAGCAAGTTTAGTTCCTGCTTTGTGGATTGGTGCAGGCATGGTAATGATAATGGATGCTTCATTTAATGTTGCAATGGAACCATTTAGGGCTTTTGTTGCTGATAATCTACCAGATTCTCAAAGAACTGTGGGCTTTTCTATCCAAACATTTCTTATTGGTTTGGGTGCTGTTGTAGGAAGTGAGCTTCCTAAATTTTTGGGGAACCATGGTGTAAGTAAAGTAGTTGGAAATGACGGTGTTGCAGATAACATTAAATATGCTTTTTACATTGGTGCAGCCGTATTTATGATTGCCATTTTGATAACTGTATTTTTCTCTAAAGAATATCCCCCTGAAGAATACCAAAAATACCACGGTAAGAATGAAGTGGCAGAAAAAGCAGGAGTAAGTGAGATTTTTAAAGACTTTGCCAAAATGCCTAAAACAATGCGCCAACTTGGTTTGGTGCAGTTTTTCACTTGGTTTGCATTATTTAGTATGTGGGTTTTCACTAATGATGCTGTAGCAACCCATGTTTACGGACTTTCATTATCAGATAGTAAAAGTGTTGCATACAATGATGCTGGAAATGAAGTAAGCTCTGCCTTTGGCACTTACAATTTAATTGCCATGTTCTATGCACTTCTTCTACCTGTTATTGCAAAATTTGTAGGTAGAAAAGCTACTCATGCTATTTCATTAATTGCTGGTGGTGTTGGTTTGATTTCTATCTACTTTATAAAAGATCCTACAATGCTAAAATTTGCCATGGTTGGTGTAGGATTGGCTTGGGCAAGTATTTTAGCAATGCCTTATGTAATTCTTTCTGGTGCAATTCCAGCAGGTAAACTTGGCATTTACATGGGGATTTTTAATTTCTTCATTACCCTTCCTCAAATTATTAATGGATTATTTGGCGGTTGGATAGTGAAAAACATTTATGGTAATCAGCCTATTTACGCAATTGTTTTAGCTGGGTTCTGTATGATTTGTGCTGCTATTTGTTGCCTCTTTGTATATGATTCTGAAGACTATAAAAGAAAATTATCAATAAATAAAGCCTAAATCTAAACTCTATCCTTCTCTTTTATTTCAAAAGTATTATCATGAAAAAGTATTCAATTCTATTTTGTTTTCAGCTTTTAAGTACTTGTATTCTTTTTGGTCAATATGCACAGGTGCAGCCTACAAATTGGTGGGTAGGAATGAAATGGAATAAAGTACAGTTGTTAATCAAAGGCGACAAAGAAGGCTTTAATAAAGAAAAAGTAAGCATCAACTATACTGGTGTAAGAGTAATTAAAACGAACCATCTTGACAATCCAAAATATATAAGTCTTGATGTTGAAATAGCTCCAAATGCTAAAGTTGGAGAGGTAACAATTCAGTTTACCAATACTTCTGGTAATGTTCATACTGTAAAATGGCCATTACTTTCTAAAAGAAAAGGCAATGGAACTTCCTATGCTCAAGGAGTTAACTCATCAGATTTCATTTATTTCCTTATGCCAGATCGTTTTAGCAATGGAGATGAAAGTAATGATAAAGTTGCAGGTATGAGAGATCAAAGTTTAAATAGAGATTCTATATACCATCGCCATGGTGGTGATTTTAAAGGGATTATCAATCACTTTGATTATATCCAAAGCTTGGGAGCAACAACACTTTGGATGACGCCTGTTTTGGAAAATGATATGCCCAATAGAACGGAACATGGCTATGCATTTACCAATCATTATGCAATTGATGCAAGATATGGTGGAGCTAACATGTATAAAGCTTTAAGTGATTCATTACACAAACGTGGTATGAAGTTAATCCAAGATGCAGTTTATAATCATGTTGGTAGCTATCATTTTACTTTTATAGATCAACCAACAAAAGATTGGTTTCATCAGTGGCCAACTTATACACAAACGAGCTTTAAAGACCAACCTGTTTTTGATCCGCATGGTTCTAAAATAGAAAAGAAGGTTATGAGTGATGGATGGTTTACCAAAGAAATGCCCGATTTAAACCAAAGCAATCCTTATGTCGCCAATTATCTTATTCAACATGCTCTTTGGAGTGTAGAAAATTTTGGTGTAGATGGTTGGAGAATTGATACCTATATATACAATGATTTGCCATTTATGAATAGGTGTAATAGAGCATTAACGGATGAATATCCCCATATTACCATGTTTGGTGAAACTTGGGTAAATGGCGTACTCAATCAAAGTTATTTTGTAGATAACAATATTACAGTTCCATTTAAAAGCAATCTTCAAGGAGCAACAGATTTCCAACTATTATTCAATGGAATTCAGCCTGCAATGAATGATAAATTTGGTTGGAATGATGGGGTAATGAAATTATACACTACCCTTTCGCAAGATTTTGTTTACAAAGACCCTAATAGAAATGTAATATTCCTTGATAACCACGATATGACGCGCTATTTTAGCTATGTAAAAGAAGATATTGCTAAACTAAAAATGGGATTGTCATGGCTATTTACTTGTAGAGGCATTCCTCAATTGTATTACGGAACAGAAATTATGATGAAGGGCGAAAGCAATCCGGATGGATGGGTTCGTTTAGATTTTGCTGGCGGTTGGAAAGGAGATAAAAAGAATGCTTTTTCTGGTGCAAACCTTTCTTCTGATGAAAAAGACGTCCAAACTTTAGTGAAGTCGCTTGGCACTTTTAGAAAACAATCTAGTGCCTTAAAAACAGGAAAACTAATGCAATACATACCTGTAGATGGTCTTTATGTGTATTTTAGGTATGATGCAAATCAAACCATTATGTGTGTAATGAATACAAGTAATAAAGATCAAACTGTATCCTTAGATAAATATAATGAATGCACAAAAGGGTTTTCAAAAGGAAAAAACATAGTAGATGGCAGTAGCATAAACGCAAACTCATTTACCATTCCTGCTATGAAAATGTGGGTTATTGAATTGGGGAAATGAGGAAGTGATAAGTTGTAAGTTATAGGTTATGAGTAGTAAGTAGTAAGTAGTAAGTAGTAAGTGGTGAGTTATTAGAACTAAGTCCTTTGTGTTATTCTTTTAATTGGTAGATTATTAGAATTGTTGGTGTAATAGAAATATTATCTAATCAAATAATGAATTAGTATCAATAGTAAACCCATTAAATATACCCACAGGAATCAAATCTTCCTTTACATAGTTGCTTCGCCAAACGAATGTATCATTTACTAAATCGAATACTTGTACTATCATATGGGTTGGATCTACTATCCAATATTCCTTTACCCCGTTTTCCTCATAAAGAGCGTATTTTTCCTTCATTTCCGTACTAGAGTTGCCTGGGCTAAGTATTTCAATTATCCAATCTGGAGCACCAACACACCCTTTATCATCAAGCTTTTCTAAGTCACAAATAACTGATATGTCAGGCTGAACAACGGAAACAATGGTTTTGTCAGCAACTATGTTTCTTTTGTTTGTAAGACGCACATCGAATGGAGCTCCATAAACCTCACATTTTTTATCATTTAAAAATGCAGCAATTTGGTAAAATAGTTTCCCAAATATCTTTTGATGTATTCTTAAAGGTGCAGGACTCATCTTGCTTATCCAACCTCTAATCAATTCAACCCTATCTTCAAACTGCCAAGTGAGATAATCCGCATAAGTATATTGTTTGGTAAAATCAAGCTGATTTATGTCTGTTATCATTAACAATTTTTAGTAAAAGTAAATGAATTTTTCTAATAAGTATGAAGTTACTAAAATGGATTCATTGAGGCAAAGAGGTATTTTGAGGCAAAGAGGCAGAGAAGCAAAGAGGAAGCAAAGAGTGGTTAATTATCTTATACTATTTTATTTCAGTCCTGTGAAGAAGATTCTTTTTGTAGCGATGAATATTTATTCTTATATGATTGACAAGGAGGCGTTTAGTAACAAATCAATAGCCACTGGCTTTAGCCTGTGGATTAAAATCTAAAAGCAAGAATGGCTTTAGCCCAAATGATAATTATCAACTTTTTGAATAAAAATGGAGAACATGAATAATGAGCAATTTAAAATACTTCCTTGGCTAAATCCTAATCTAATAACATTCTATATCCTCCAGATAAATCTGTAAGCAATTTAATTTGTAGGCAAAGAGGAAGAAATGAGGCAAAGAGTAGTAAGTTATTTGGTATGAAGTATTAACCTCGTTGAAGCAAAAAAACTATAAGTAATAAATTTGCTACACATTTGTAGCAAAATATTCAATAAAAAAAATATTGCTTCAAAAATGTAGCATACTTTATTGTAGCACATTATTTGCTACGATTTTATTGCTACAAATCTGAAGCAAATTTCAAGTTAACGCGCATTTTGCTTCACCTAACCATACACATTGGAAGCTATTAATGAAATATGATATACTGAGTTACAAAATATAATTATGATATGATAGAGTTAAGAGAAGCAACTGGAATAACGCAACAATTATTGGCCGACTTGCTCCAAGTTCCAAGAAGTACTATGTCTTTAGGAGAATTGGGAATGAGAGGACTTCCAGCCGTTGCTTTACAAAAAATGGTCATGCTTTGGTCGCAAGTGCCGCCAACTGCCGAGGCTAATGATTTACCATTGATAGCAGATGTACTTGCTGATGAACAAATACAAGCTGATGAAAAAATGGCTTTCTACAAAGAGAGTTGTAGAATAAAAGCAGCTAATAAGCAAAGGGAATTGGATAAAATGACTAAGAAATATGAGCAAAGTCTTAGGTTGTTACAAGCTTTGAAGGCTTATAGTGCTGCCTTACCACAGAATGCTGAAAATGCAAGCACACTAAATTGGATAGATGGAGCTACATCATTTGCTCAATTGAAACTAATGGACAATAGCCTAGCAAAACAACAATTGTTATCTTCGGAAATAAAGCAATTGCTTACTGTTCTGTAAATAGTTATTAGTGGTAAGGGGGTATTCATATAAACCTATGAAGTTTACGAAGCATTATATGTTTTTTGACAATAATCCATCGAAAAAGGTAAAGAGGAAATAAGTGATTAGTAGTTAGTCCCTCAATAGCCGCGCCGATGTTTAGCTAAGAAGAACTAGCATAGTTTTAGGGGGCTTTGAAGCGGTCGGTATTTAAAGGTCGACCGAATAACAAACACCATCACTCTTACACTTTTGGTTGGACTTTCAGTGCCGACCAAATTAGTTCTGTGAGAGTGGTTAGTTCATATAAACCTATAAGGTTTTCGAAACCTTATAGGTTTTTTGACAATAATCCATAGAAAAAGGTAAAGAGGGAATAAGTGATTGGTGGTAAGTCCCTCAATAGGCGAACCAGTGTTTAGCTATAAAGAACTATTCTATTTTTAGGAGCCTTCGAAATGGTCTATGCAGAAAGTCCAACCGGATTACAAACACCATCTCTCTCACACATTTGGTCGGACTTTCAGTGCCGACCAAATACAAAAAAGGGAACAACTGCAAAAGCTTCCTTTACAATTGTTCCCTTTATTATTAAACTAGCTTCTATTTCTAATGTGCTATTCTAAGCTTACTAGTGATTATCTCACCACTATCATTGGATACTTTTATTAAATAAATGCCATCCAACAAATCAACATTAGTCACTAAGAGTTCGTTGCCATTGCTGATTTTAATGTTAGCCCTTTTCAATAACTGCTTTCCTTCTACTGAAAGGATGTTTATTGTATAAACTCCTTCATTTATGTTCTTAGTTGGAAGGGTTACTTTAAACCAATCTTTTGCTGGATTAGGGTATATGCTATAGGTAATAAGATCTAGGTTGTAAGTTCTTAGTTTAGCAACATTGCTGTATTCTAATGTACCATCAATATTCATTGCCTTAATACGATAGTAAACACTTGTTATTCCTTCTGGCAGTTTACTATCTGTTATCTCATAATTGAATGATGAATTGGCATTTACAGTAGCCACACTTGCATAGCTATTGCCATAAATACTGCGTTCCACAATATATTCTTTTATGCCTTTTTCAGCAGCTACCTTCCAACTTACCACTGCTTCTCTCCTACTAGTTGCTTTTGCCGTTACTGCAATAAACTTCAAAGGTAGGGTTGTACCACTTGGTTTTCTTATTAATACAAAGCGATTATCTACTTTGCTTGCAGTATCGGCTGTAATGTTGAAATTGTAAGTGGAACTAATGCGAATGTCTTGTAACGTATTTAAGAAATAGTCTTTTAGCCAATAGGTTTTATTGCTATCTAGACCTGCAATATCAGTAAAGCTTAGTTTGTAACTTCCTGTTGTACTACTCTTTACTGATAAGCGAATGCTATCATCAATAGTAATAATATCAGCGAAAGTGGCTATTGCCAATCTGCTTGTTCCTTTTAATAAAGCCAAGGTACTTGTACCTCCACCAAAAGAAATGGCATCCCAATCTGTATTATAGGTATCACTACCAAATCTATTAAATCGTATTACCGTTTCATCCAATAAACTGTCTTGATAGGTTGCCAATTTAACCCTAATTAACTGTTGGTTGGCCGTTCCGAAATACTGATTATTGGGTAATGTTCCACTTGTTTTATGACTTTCCTCAAAGGTTACTATACCTGAACCTGTTCGCTTACTTTCTACAATAAATGCTTGTCCACTTGCTATATAATCACCATTGGTATTGTCATAATTGGTTGCCCCATTTGCAATTACGCCTGATGAATAGGTAGTATAATTGCCATTGCCATACGGACTTAATGTCCACATTTTATTGGTGATATTGCTACTATTCTTACCATACAATACGGTAAAACTTATTTGCGATGGGTAAGGATTACCAATTAATGAATAGATAAAGGCATTAGGATTGTTTAATGATACATTGATATTACCTGTTGTTACTGTACCATTTGATGACAACACCACTGATTCTGGTGCTGTAGGATTGGCGGTATTCAACTGATCATTACAATTAACAGTAGTACTATTTCTATCACCCCGAATATTGATTCTATACCCAACGCCTGGTGTTAGGTTGGTTGCATTAGTATTTGGCACAGATACCCATCTACTACCATTTACTGCAGTTGCATTATAGGTAAACATGCTACTGGAATTAGCATTTGTCTTATCAAAACCATTACTATTATACCTATCAGTTGCGCCGCCATTGCCAGTGCCTGTACCACAGGTTTGGCCGCCCGCTCCTGAACCAGTAATATAGATTTGGTTTTGCCAAGCACTTCTGATTGTTTGGCTAGTAGTGGCAGCTACAAAGGAATATTTACGAGCAGTTTTGTTGGGAATGTATCGCTGCACAGTGATATTGCCCGTGATGCTACCAATTACTTTATCAATTCTTGCAGTACCATTGATATCAGAAAGTAAGGTAAGATTCCCACCTGTAGCTAAACTGCCGCTTAATGGGAAAACAGTTCCTTTCACATACAAAGGACTACCGATGGTAACGCTACCAGATGTATTGATGGTTAAATTGTTGACTACGTTGGAGGATAATGGACTTGATTGATTGAAATTCAGCGTTCCATTTGCAGTATTACTCAGTGTTATACTTGAATTTGGAGAGCCCGTTATAGTGCCTGAACCTGTAATAGCTCCGTTTACGGTGAGATTAAAACCATTCAAGTTGATGCCAGCGTTTAGTGAAAGATTGTTGATTGATAGATTGGATGTGAGGATAGGTGTGTTTGCAGCTATGATTACATTGGTGGACGACGTGGGCAAACCTCCACACCAGTTGGCGGAACTATTTGCATCGCCTCCTGAGGTGCCAACATAAGTCCCTGCAACACAAGAGATACTTCCAGTATTTCCAATAACCTGCGTATAAGTATTGGCTGTTAAAAGCGATTGATTTGCTAAACTAGCCGTGTAAATATTTCCGTTGGCAGTAGGTGTTCCCAAAGATGTAATGGAATAACTTGTAGTGTATGAACCCAACTCACAGGTGGATGCGGGGTTGAAACCAGCAGCACCATCTGTATTGTTGAATTGATACATTATCGTTGAAGTAACATTAGAAGAAGGCCATACCGACCATTGAAGATTTACAACATTATTAGGTGTTCCTACTGCATTGGCAATTGACGCAGAAACAGATACACTGTCGTTGGCTGTACCTGTTGTATTGGTAATGGTCAAAGGCGTATAAGCAGAGGAGGTGCCAATAGGAAAAAGGGTGGCTGCATTGCCAACACTTTGTCTTACCAATTTGCCGGTTCCACCCGTTTGGATATAACTAGTAGCAGTTGGCGTTGTTGGGGTAATGGTTGCCGTACTTCCCAATGTGAGATGGTAATTGCTTAAATTGAATTTACCATTTGTGAGAATCATATTCCCTGCCACTAAAAGATTAGATGCCAACTGTGTTCCGCCAATACCAGTAGTATTGATGACAAGGTTATTGAAACTTTCACCTCCCGTCTTACTGACAGTCTGCGAAGTATTGCTTGACCCATTGAAGATAATGGTGGAATTTGTATTTGTGAAAGTGCCGTTGTTGCTCCAATTGCCTGACAAAGACAAACTATTATTGGCTACACCAGCTGCTACTATTCCGTTTGCGCCAATGGTCACATTGCCACTAACCGTAGTTGTGCCTGCTGTTGTATATCCCATGTTGAAACTAGCAGCAGGGCTTGCATTAACTGTGGCTCCATTGATGGCATAGCTTCCTCCTACTTGTAAGGAGCCAAAAGCGTTGGTAGTGTTGTTGAATCGCAAAGAACCCGAGCCTGTGTTTAAGACCACAAATGCACCCGGGATATTGTTAAGTCCCGAAACAGCGAGGTTCCCTGTTTGTGTAGTGGAACTCCAGACCACATTGCCAAATGTTTGACCAATATTCGTTGGCAATCCTGAGCTAGAACCTGTCAAGTACAAATAAGAATTGGATGGCCAACTGATTACCGGGATTGCAGGTGCATTAAAGCCCAATTCAAGAACGGCATTGTTGTTCATCACAAAACTGCCTGCACCAATTTTATTCAGGTTTGAACCCGACATTTTGAGGTAGCCATAATTTGTTACCGAACCCGAATCGTTTAAACTGCTGGAGGTTACTAATAAAGAAGGTCCTGTAGAAGTAGTGGCTACTGCTGGCAACACAGCCGAACCAATATTTAAAACCCCAGTGCTATTAATCGTGACTGTAGAACTGCTTTGTACTTGGGCGGTATCATAGATATTTAATGTCCCAATTACTCTTAATCCACCTGTTTGCAAAACAGTATTTGAAGCAACGTTTACAGTACAACCACTATTGACCGTTAAAGTGGAAGTGCATTTATAAGTATTGCCCCCTAATAAATCTATAGAAGAATTGACATTACTGTTTCCTATTTGTACAACGGCAGGCACACCTGCACCGGAACTAGCATTGGGTCGCCACTCAGAACCAATGGTATAGGTAGTACCTGTATTATAATATAGGTTACCCCCATAAATAGGATAGTTGCCAGTAACAGTAAAAGTGGAAGAGTTGAGTGTAAAATTCCCTGTTAGATAAGGGGCTGTGGTGAAAGTAATAGTGCCGGTAGCGTTACTATTGGTAAACAACGAATTAATCGTATCCACTCCAGAACCGTTCAATGTGAGCGAGCCATTGAGATACATAGCAGTAGAATTATGCTTGAAATAACCATTGTTGGTGATAGTTCCACTAATGGTAATAGATGCGGAACTGATAATGATACTGTCGCCAGCATTATTGGTCAACATCACATTGGTGAACGATTGTCCACCTAAGATGGCTTTGTTATTATTGATGATTGTCGAATTATTGTATGAACTGCTACTGGTAGCCGTGAATAACCCGTTATTAGTAAAGTTGAGGTTGTTAAAAGAACTGTTGTTTCCTGTAGTATAAGTGCCATTGTTCAATATGGTAGCTCCAGAATTAAACGTAGTGCCCACATTCGATGTAGTGAAACTAGCCCCAGCATTGATGGTCAGCATTTGAATACCCGAGACGGAACTAGCCATGGAAATGGCATTGCTGATGGTTATGGTATCCACGTTTCTAGGAGGGGCACTTCCACCTAACCATATAGAATAGTTGGGGTTGGATATGCTTGGATTATTGGCAATTCCGTCGTTCCATTTTCCATCGAATCTGGTTACATAACCTGGGTTCAATGTCCCATTGAAAGTAGTGTTGCCCAATTTTACCGTTCCAGAAGTAACATTTGCTGGTAGCAATACCTTGACCATAGTGGGATAATTCGATTGCAAAGGATAAACCGTCACTGGAAGTCCACCAACAGTTATTGTAGTGGTGCTTTGTATATAGTTACCTGTTATTGTAAGGGTATCCCTTGGAAAGAAAGTACCAGAAGGAACATTTTGAATACATGATACTACTGAGGAAATAATAGGAACAGGATAATAGCCTGCTACTAACCAAGAAATTGTATTTGCTGATAAGGTAATATTGGGAGCAGATATGCTTGTATTGGTGGCTACTCCGCCCACGGAAGCGTACACACCGTTAATGGTAGCGCTCTGTCCAATTAAATTATTAGTACCTAAAGTTGGCGGTGCGATAGTGAGTGCTATAGTATTGGCAACAGATGAAGTCACACTCCAATATTCGTTGGTACTAATACTGGTTAATGTGCTACTTACCGTTCCTCCACTACTCCCTTTATAAGCTGTTATGGTAATTGTACCTGTATTAGCAACACTTGTTAGCGTATCAGGCATGTATTGAGAAGAAACATTGTAATCACCCACGGGGAATACATAGCTATTTGAGCCATTAGCAACATTCCAACTTAATGGGCCGTCAACATAAGATGCATTTGAACCACCTTGGATGGCCAATGTGGATGAACTATTCACCGTGAGGGTATTGGTGGATGTACTCACAACCCTTCCGGAAACTAAGTTTAATGTACCATTTATTACCGTTGCACCACCTAAATTTAATGGATTGACGATGCCATTTTTATTGATGACCAAATTGTTAAACACAACAGCCCCACTAATTGACTGCGCAGCAGTTCCATTGAAAGCAACGGTTGAGTTGGTAGTGGTTAATGCACCACTGCCTGTTGTTAGATTCCCACTGATAAAGATGGTATCAAATGTAGAAAATATCATGTTGCCGCCTGATAGGTTCAAATGGGAATAATAACCGTCTACAACAGTTTGGTTATTTGCACCATAATAAACCGTTGTTCCCCAAGTTTGCGATGCTGAAATAGGAGTAGTAGATACACTCAAAAGAGCCAAAACACCATTGCCTGAAAAAGCCCCTGCAGACTGCACATCGCCTGTAACCTTTAAAGTATCTGTCGCATTTTGAATGGTCAATGTAGCACCACTTTTCACAGTAAAGCGTTTTACCGTTTTTACTCCTCCGGATAAAATGGGCATCCTAGTCACAGATCCGGGTATCGTCACTATATCGGTAGTCAATGGTGTTCTGTTGTTAGACCAGTTGGAAGCTGTATTCCAATCGGTGCTTGTGTTTCCTGTCCAAGTCATGGCTGAGTCTGTCGTATAGTTGTAAGTACTGGATAAGTATTGCCAATAAGGCTGATCCGTGATTTTACAAGTAATATTATGACTTCCAATAGTACCTGCTGTATAACTAGCAGTATAAGTTATGGTATCGTAGGACACTTGTTTTGGAATGATGGTAAGTCCAGTCAAGGGAGTGCCGTTATCGAAAAATTGTAAGCTAGAAATACAATTAGCAATGTTGGGATTGGTGATGGTAGCAACCAAAATGGTGGTATCAGGGAAAATATGGTTGGTGTTGCTATTGGTAGTGATAGCTATTTTGGGAGCAATTCCCTGCACACCCATATTATTGAGATTGGTGCGGAATGAATCGATATACAAACCGATACGATTGATATGCCAATCGGTTGCACCACCTGCAGTTAACAATCCGGGTGTTCTTAGACTATCCAATGCAAAAGGATATATGGGATTTTTGAGCTTATTGGTTACTTTCAGATTGTCTTGGAACACAATTCCCCAACGCGTAAATGGATCGGAAGTTCTTGCATAGGTATTGTTCGTAGTTCCATCTGCGTTAAACAAACTATTGTCACTCACATAAGTAAAAGTCTGTCCTGAAAATTTAGAACCGAATGTATAGAAAACATTGTTTTTCATTTGACTCCAATAATTGGATGTATACGATTTATTCACGCCGTTTACAGAATCCACCAAATCAATCAATTCGGGAAACATCGTTTGCCAAGTTGGGTTGCTATACCACAGATTTTTTATTACTGGGTAATTCCTTACAAAATCAATAATGGTATCAGCAGTATAGTTGCCAACGGCTGGCCGTTCATTGTTAATGAATACATTCTTATAGAATCGGTTGTAATTACCGCCATTGTTGCCCATACCCCAGATAGAATTTGCTACAATGTTGTAGACGCAGGTATCCCCGGAAGTATTGTTGTCAAGATACAAACCATTAGCCCCTTGAATGTCGTGTAGGTAATTGTGGTTGATTTTATGCCCTCTATCTTTCCAAACCCCTGTGCCATAAATGGCTCCCATATCGGAATAAACTAGCACGACGCTATCCACCTCATTATACTCCAATGTAGAAAGGTCTCCCGCACCAAAGCCATAAGCTATTCCTATATGTGGGCTTTTTCTTAGCTTATTATTGGCAACATACACACCGATACATTGTCCCAAATCGATTGCGGCATTGTAGAGGGGTACTTGATTAGCATAATCGTAGAAAAAATTATTGATTACAGTGTCATAGCATCTTTTCAGTGTATTAATGTCTGTGTTGTAATTGTTATTAAACATGGCCACACCTCCAGAACCAATCTGATGAAAATCATTGCTTTGGACAGTTGAATAATTCATATCAGTCAGCACAATAGCATCATCGGTACATTGGGTGAAATCACAACCGGCAATACGCACATTGTTGGCACTGCTCACTTTCATTGCATTGCCTGCCCCACCAACGAAATTCAGATTCTGGAACTGGGTATAGCTTGCGCCAGTAGCAGAAATAGCGGGCATTGTGAGCGAATCGGAATACTGTATTGTTCCAGTATCTGGCACCCACATGTAGAGCATCTTGTTGTTAAAATTGATACTGAACTCTCCTACTGTATCTATCTCTTCAAATAAGTTTGAAACGAAATAAGGTTCCTTGTAATTACCTGCATACGCTGCGAACTTGTTTCCTATTCCGAGTTGCACCCCATCCTTTTGGTAAATAATCTTATTCACAGTATCGATGGACTTAGTCTTGATATACTGCAACGCGAAAGAAACTCGCCAATTTCCTGCAAACCATACGCCTTCATCGTTTAGTGCATTTACCCAACGATTTGTCCTTGTATCGCTATAATAAAATATCCCTCCACTATCTGTTCTGTTGGTGCCTTTATAAATAACTCCATTCATGCTCATGGTCGTGTCGTTGGGATAACGAGACAACATCAATGGAGTAGTGTTTTGATAGAAAATCGGATATTTTGGTGTATTGGAAACGACCGTAGCCCAAGGAGTTACACTTTGTGCATTGATATTGTATTTGGTAAGATCCAACTGCATTACCTTTCCTTTTGCAGTATTATCAATGATGCGTTGTTTAATGGTATCGGGAATGGTTTGAAAATCGGCTCTATTGATAATTTTCAAAGGTTGGAAAATAGCTTTGCCTTTGTTGATGGCCTTGTAAACGGCTGGTGCACTTGCAGTTCTTGCATCTGAACTGGTCAAGGTCAGTTGGAAATAAGTTCCATCTTCTAACAATACGTTTACAGGATTATTAGGATAGTTCTGAGCAACTACCCTTGCCCTAGCAAGGTTAACCGGAAGATTGAAACTAGCACCTGTCCCCACTCCACTACCATTGGGCGCAGCATAAATATTCACTGATTGACCAGCAGGATAACTAGGCAAAGTGACTGCACCGCCTACAGGATTGCAACTGAATTGCCCAATGCCGGTTACTACCAAGCTACCAAAGATTGTATCATTACAAAGGGCTGCATTTCCTCCTACATTCACATTGTAAAAACTATTTTGACCATTAATAGTATTAGAAAGCACGCCGTTTAATCCTAAGGTTCCAATACCATAAACAAAACTTCCATTGTTGGTAAATAATGGTGTATTACCAATTAGATACAAAGCCCCACCGCTAGACATGTTGATACTTCCATTGTTGGTAATATTGTTTAGATAAATAGTGTCAGCATTTCCGAAGCTAATACTTGTCCCGCTTTGGATAGTAAGCGAACCAACATTTACTGAATAGTTGGGGGTATTGAGGGTAATATTGTGCGCTGTTGTCACTGTGGCATTTGATGGCGGAACAACACCGCCCACCCATGTGGAGGGACTACTCCAATCTCCCGCTTGATTGCTGATATAGCCAAGTATCGTATAATTATATCCATTGGTTACTGTGCTTCCAACTTTCGCAGTAATATTACCCGATGTTGCTGTGGATGGCACAACAATCCTGATTTGATTGGAGCTGACAAATGTGGTTGCTAAATAGGTTCCTCCATTAAAAGATACGGTTGTTCCATTGGTAAAATTGGCTCCATTGATGGTGAGTGTTTGTCCAATATATCCAGAACTATTGCTAAAACCGCCCGTAATCCCAGTGATAGCTGGGGTGGTTGAATAAAAACCATACACCATATATTTAAAGCTGCCATTGTTGATGGTTGCGATGGAGTTGGAAGTGTTTATGGCAGTGCCGCTGACCGTTCCTCCTATTGAACTGTAACTGCCCGACAGACTACTGCTGCTTGCTATTAGGTTATAAGTAGTATTGGATTGATTTACCCTGTTCAGAGACACATTTCCCCCAGTCAAGTTACCGCCCGATGGTTTGATGCTCCAATATTCTGTGCCACTAATGGCCGATACCGTGCTGTTGTCTGCACTTCCTCCAGCATTATTAAAAATAGCTTGAGCAGTAACGTTGGTGCTACTGTTGCTTGCGGTTGGATTGTTAAGGGTTATGGGAAAATAGGAATTGCCATTTCCTAATGGGAAAATATAGCTGTTGCTACTACTCGATGGTATTGCCCAAGTTATTGGCCCATTTATATAAGTGCTACTCCCAAAATTTCCAACAATAGCTGTATTTGAGGTATTGTTCACCGTAATGATATTGGTGCTACTGGTATTGACAATACCACTTGTTAATGTAAGATTATTAGATACCGTTAATGGTGAATTAAGGGTCACTGATGCACCTGAAGTTTTGTTCACCACCAAGTTATAAAAGCTTTCTGTTCCACCAACACTATTGGTAATGGTGGCATTGTTGGTTCCTGAGAAATAAATAGTTCCGTTATTCAAGGTAATAGTAGCACCAGTATTGGCATGATTCCAATTACCCGTGATGTATAAGTCTCCATTTGGTGATCCTGTGGTTGATAGTGTAAGACCACCATTAATAGTAAAATTACCATTGATGGTTTGCGCCCCAGACTGAGCCCCCATAACTAAACTGCACCCATTGTTGATGGTGACATTGGCTGGGTTGTTCCACTCCGCCCCCCTTGCGTAGCTATTTCCAGTATTGTAAATCAAAGTGGACGATGTGCCAAGGGTTGGGGCACCGCTGATACTTGCTCCGTTGTTCAATTGTAGTGTCCCGTTAATGGTCAAACTAGCACCTGAGGTAAGAGAAGATGCTAAAACAAAAGATCCCGTTAGAGGAATATTCCTTGCTTGTCCGTTAAGGTTCAAGGGTTGTAATACCACTACATTGTTGGGGCCACTTACAGTTGGCCACAAATACTCATTGGTTGAAGCCAAGGTATAGTTGGGATTATTAAAAATTGCTGTTGCATTGGTTGCAAAAACAGGAGTTGAACTTAAAGTTCCAGAAGCATTATATTGTAATACACCACTTAAATTCAGGTTACCATTCATGGTAAGGGCATTGCTTATTGTAAGCGTATCCCCAGATGTGATGTTCAAAACATTGATGGTGAATGGCGATGCTATTGTGCTGTTGGAACCTGCGGTAGCTAAAGTAATGGTATCTGAAGTGGTAACAAATGACCCAATGGTACCAGTGTAATTAACTGTCAAAACCCCATTTACCTGAGTTGTTCCAGCGGCCAAGGTCAATTTTGAAGAAAAAGAAAGGTTGGTAACACTTCCAGAAACAGTTGCGTTTGCACTTGTGAAAAGCGTAGAATTAAAAGTGAGGCTATTTGTTCCAGAAGCTGTTGCGGCAGTTGATAAGGTAATGCCAAATGCCCCCGTAACTGAACTTACATAAGTTCCTGCGGCAATGCCTGTTCCACTTACTGCCATACCAGCTACTATTCCTGTGGTTATGGCTGTTACAGATGTGCTTCCGCTTGTTAGCGTGGCACTTGCGGTAGCAGAAGGTACTGCTGCCACGATATAAGTATTTGCAGGAAAAGTGCCAGTACCGGTTGCGGTGAAGGTCATCCCTAAGGGTATGCTACTGATTGATTGTGTGCCGCAGTCTATGAAGTTTTTGCTTGTTGCGGTCACGTTGAGAGAGGAAACAAGCGCAGTGGCTGTCTTGCCACCAGTTATCGATATATTATTGAAGACACCATTATTGATTATTTGTGTTCCACCATAATAATTTACAGTGCCTGTAAATGTGTTCGCTGTGGCAAAAGGACTATTGCCAGCAGCACTGATGACACCCAAGCCTGTAATACTACTGCTTCCGATAGACAATGTTTGAATTCCTAAATCGAATATAGAATTTGCACCAACGTTGAGCGTTCCGTTTACGGTAAATGTATTGATTGAATTGGATATTAATGCTGCGGAGGCTGGGGCAAACGTACATCCATTCTGGACTGTGAGATTATAAATAGGCCTATTGTTAAAGTAGGTAATGGTAGTGCCAGTTGATGCGTTGATATTGATGGTGCCACCTGTCATGTTCCAACCTCCAGTGCTACTAGTAAGATATACATCACAGTTGTAGGGAGTGCTAGACAAGGTATGGTTTGCTACATTGATACTACCACCCGACATGAACAAATAGTTGTTGTATCCAAAGCTTAAAGTATAAAAAGGAGTATAAGTTCCTCCATTAAAATAATTGGTTGTATTCACTTGGGTAGTAGTCAGCGGAAGGTTTAGCTGTGCCGTTCCAGAAATAGAAGTGACGCCACCATTATTATACATACTAAATCCTCCATAAACATTTAGTGCCCCACCTGCTAGGTTGATTTGTCCGCCTCCTCCCGTTTGTATAGGAGTTAATAAAACAGGTGTGGTGGTTGTACCCCAATTGACCGTGCCGCCATTGCTAGTGATGGTGAGGTTAAAACCGATAAAGGTCTGTGTGGGCAATGCCGCAGAGGCGTTTGGATTGAGGGCATTTACAGTAACATAAGGACTATTGATGGTGAGCCCTGCACCAGCACCAGTACCAAAATTATAACTACCTGTAGCTAATGCTGCTGCATTTGGGTTGTATGAACTCAAAATCAAAGTAGTTGCCGTAAGATCGCTGATATAATATCCAGAATTAGTAATACTGCTATTGGGCGCACTAGTTACATACTGTCCTATGGAAAGCCCCGTTGTAGATGCCACAGTCAGTGTATTACCAACCACTCCAGTCACAGAAATGCCTGATACTCCATTAATTGAATTGCTACCTATTGTATTTGAGGTCATTCCATTGTTTCCTGTGCCAAATGGTGTGAGGTTAATGAGATTACCCGTAGATCCACCACTAATTTTTAGCGTGCCATAGTTAAGGGTAAGTGTGTTTGAAGTGGTAGCAGCTGTCATGGTATAACCTGAAGTGCTTTGCAAATCGACCACATTGCCTGATGACCAACCCATGTTGAGTGTCATGGTTGAAAAACTAATAGCGTTACCCGTAACGGCAGTGCTTAGATTCCCATTTTGGTTTCCACTCATGAATACGGTAGTGGTTGTAGCATTTGTCTTAGCTGTCAGGTCTATCGTTCCATTGTTAATAATCACATTGCCTACATCGCCTCCATACAGGTTCAAGGTATTTACTACCGTGTTGCTATTCGGGGTTGACTGTACTTTGGTGTTCGCTGCAACTCTCAAAGTGCCTACAGATAAACTGTAAGCTGTAGTACTATTAGAACCAATGTATAAGGTTGGGTTTATGCTTGGGGCAATACCGTTACTATAAACATTACTAGTATTATTTACAAACAAGGAGTTGATTGTGGTGCCCACATTATTATCGACTACTGTATTGTGATTGATGTATAAGTTGGGTATGGTAAAGAAATTAAAATTGGTATTCGTCACCCTTGTGCCTGTAGGCTTCACTGATATATACACCAACGTTCCTGTACTGAAATTGATGGTAGCACCATTGCTTGCATTCACGTTTTGGTTCAAAGTGACAGCAGTATTGCTCGTAACGGCTGTAACAATATAAGGGGCAGTTCCGCCCGATACCCCTGAGGTGACAGTCATTCCTGGGGCTATGCCCAAGGTTGAAGCTAGGGTTAATGTGTTGGAGGAAGTAGTTGCAGCAGTAGCAGTTGTAGATGGCGTATAACTACTATTTACCCCTGTAACCATTGTACCAACACTACCCAAACCTGCCGCAGAAGGCATTACTTGTCCAAGAAGAATGTTGTTGTTTTGAACCGAAAGTGCTAATATATTGCTATTCAGAGCGTTTGTTTGCTGTGTACTAATAAACAAAGAATATACTGTAATGGTCTGTCCTGTAGTTAGACCAGTATTTGCAGGAGTAGTAGAAAGGGTTAGGTTGCCACCGCTTACGGATGTCAAATAGGTTCCGCTAGAAATATTGGTTCCCGTAACTGCCATACCGATGGCTGGGGAAATGGTGGAGACAGTGTAAGGTTGCGATGCTGAAGTGGCGTTGCTAACAGTGCCTAGTGTTATTGTGAAGGTCCAACCAAAGCTGACACTTGCATTTGAAATGGCAGCAGTAGTATTTGCTGAAAGATAAATAAATCCATTAGATGCATCTACAGAAGTGACCGTGGTTCCTGAAGGGATATTGGTTCCAGTGACATACATACCAGGCAGAATGGTCATTGTAGTGACCGCATTGGCGCCAGAGGCAGTAAAAGTTAAGAAATTAGCACCTGAACTTGCAGAAAGACTACCCATTGTTACAGAAGTAGGCTGGTTGGTTGGCGCATTGGTGGCAGTTTGCCAACCATATTTACTTCCTGTATAAACATCCCAACATGCCGCCGTACCAAACCTAGAAGTGCTTACACCAGAAACGATATTGGTTACTTGATTAGAACCATTAGTCCTATAATCCCCTATTGATTGTGCCGAAACAGGCGCATCAAAAAAGCCCAAGAATAGGGCAGAAATGATTAAAAAGGCAAGATGTGTACTATTTTTAGATCCTATCAATCCGGACATAATTTTCTTCATATAGCTAAGCAGTTGCAACAATCAATGACAATTCAGTAAATAAAAACTATTGCTTAATTGTTTACTACTCTTAAAGTAGCAAATCCTTGTTCTTTTGTTTCTATATTGCTTAGAGCTTATCTTATTTAGCATAAATAAAATTGTTGATACAATCAATTAGTTACCTCACTTGAGATGAAATATCGAGCTCATTGAGATTTTGGTTACTACTCACTACCTAGGCATATAGACACATAGTTATCTGGTCTCTCATACAATAACTATAGTTATCTGTTTTATTTAAAAACAATATAGAATTAATATCTAAAGTTGTATTTCTATGTGTTCTATCTTACTTTTTAATAATACATTATCTCTGATTTTCTATGTGACTATGCGCCTATATGGTCAATAATTTATGTGGTGAGTAGTAACAATTTTTTTTAGCTTTGATTAATTACAGCTTATTAAGTACTCAAATGCACTTGCACTGTTACAAATAATCTATTAAAGATGATTCTGTCACAAATTAGTGACAAAGCACGCTGTTTCATATTTATCGCAACAGATCATCTTGTCACACAATTGTTACAAATAATATCTTTTAAGCTATTTTGTCACAAAATTGTTACAAGATCTTTATCTAGACTAAATGTGTAACATGCTTACTCAATTGATGGTTACAATAAATGGATATTGCTGAAAGTCCGAGCGGATTTCAAACACCATCCCGCTCGCACTTTTGGTCGGACTTTCACTGCCCACCAAATACATAAAAAGGGAATAACTGCAAAAGCTTCTTTTACAGTTGTTCCCTTTAGTATTCAATTAGCTACTATTTTAATACGCTATTCTCAGCTTACTAGTGATTATCTCACCACTTTCATTAGATACTTTTATTAAATAAATACCTTCCAATAAATCAACATTAGTAACCAAGAGTACGTTGCCATTGGTGATTTTAATGTTAGCCCTTTTCAATAACTGTTGTCCTTCTACTGAAAGGATGTTTATTGTATAAACTCTTTCATTTATGTACTTACTTGGAAGTGTTACTTTAAACCAATCTTTTGCTGGATTTGGATAAATGCTATAGTTATTAAGTTCTAAGTTGTGAGTACTTAGTTTAGCAATGTTGCTATATTGAATAGTGCCATCTAGGTTGATTACTTTAATACGATAGTAAACACTTGTTATTCCTTCTGGCAGTTTACTATCTGTTATCTCATAATTGAATGATGAATTGGCATTTACAGTAGCCACACTTGCATAGCTATTGCCATCAATACTGCGTTCAACAACATATTCTTTTATGCCTTTTTCAGCAGCTACCTTCCAACTTACCACTGCTTCTCTCTTACTAGTTGCTTTTGCCGTTACTGCAATAAACTTCACTGGTAGGGTTGTACCACTTGGCTTTCTTATTAAGATAAAGCGATTATCGCCTTTGCTTGCTGTATCGGCTGTAATGTTGAAATTGTAAGTAGAACTTGTTCGTATATCTTGGAGTGTATTTAAGAAATAGTCTTTCAGCCAATAGGTTTTGTTGCTATCGAGACCTGCAATATCAGCAAAGCCAAGTTTGTAACTTCCTGTTGTACTGCTCTTTACAGATAATCGAATGCTATCATCAATTGTAATAATATCAGCAAAAGTGGCAATTGCCAATCTGCTAGTTCCTTTTAACAATGCCAAGGTACTTGTACCTCCGCCAAAGGAAATGGCATCCCAATCTGTATTATAAGTATCGCTACCAAATCTATTAAACCTTACTACTGTTTCATCCAATAAATTGTCTTGATTGGTTGCTAGTTTGACTCTTATCAACTGTTGATTGGCTGTTCCGAAATACTGATTGTTGGGTAAGGTTCCATTTGTTTTATGGCTTTCCTCAAAGATTACTATGCCTGAACCTGTTCGCTTGCTTTCTACAATAAATGCTTGTCCACTTGCTATATAATCACCATTGGTATTGTCATAATTGGTAGCTCCATTGGCAATTACGCCAGATGAATAGGTGGTATAGTTACCATTACCATACGGACTTAATGTCCACATTTTATTGGTGATATTGCTACTATTCTTACCATACAAAGCAGTAAAACTTATTTGAGATGGGTAAGGATTACCAATTAATGAATAAATAAACGTGTTGGGATTGTTTAATGATACATTGATACTACCTGTTGTAACTGTTCCGTTAGATGACAACACCACTGCTTCTGGGGCTGTTGGATTGGCTGTATTCAACTGATCATTACAATTAACAGTAGTACTGTTTCTATCACCACGAATATTGATTCTATACCCAACGCCTGGAGTTAGGTTAGTTGCATTGGTATTTGGTACAGATACCCATCTACTTCCATTTACAGCTGTTGCATTGTAGGTAAACATACTAGCAGAATTAGCATTTGTCTTATCAAAACCATTGCTGTTATACTTATCTGTTGAACCTCCATTGCCTGATGTTTGTCCACAAATTTGTCCACCTGTACCAGAACCAGTTATGTACATCTGGTTCTGCCAAGCATCGCGAATGGTTTGACTTGTAGTTGCGGCTACGAATGAGAACTTACGACCAGTTTTGTTGGGTATATAGCGTTCTACTGTTACTGACCCATTCAAATAATTTCCTGCGCCTGCGGCTATACGGGCAGTGCCAGTTGCGGTGGACCTGATGACTAATTTACCGTTAGTAGTTAGAGTACCTAAGGTAGGCGTTAGCGTTCCAGTTAGTTTTAAGGTATCTCCTAAATCAACACCTGCACTATTGTTCATAATCAAGTTCATCACTGCTTTTCCTACAAAAACGCCCGATGGGATGCTTTGAGCGCTATTGCCATTCAACTCCAAAGTAGCAACGGAAAGGTCTAACGTTCCACTATTATTGATAGTGCCTGCCACTTGCAATAGGCCTGTTACGGTTAAAGTTGCACCGTTGGCAATGGTCAAATTCTTAACTGGAGAAGTAGCAACGATTGTTGGGTAGTTGCTTAATCCCGCAGGTATGTTTACATCCGTTGAAATAGTTGGAACGGATGTGCCGCACCAATTGCCCAAGCTTGTCCATGCAGTGCTGGAGTTACCAGTCCAAGTGCCTGTAGGCCAAACGGTGATGGCAATTGTGGGCGAAGCAATACTTGCAACACATCCGTTGGCATCCGTTACGTTGGTAAGCATATAAGAAGTGGAATTGCTTGGCGAAACTACTATTGCAGCACCAGAAGTATAATTGTTGACAGTTGTACCAGCATAGACTATGGAATAAGGAGCCGTTCCACCTGATACCTGAGCGTTCAAATTCGCACTGCTGCCAGTGCAAATGGAAGTCGAACCGTTGAAAGTTGCCGTGTAGGAAGGACAAGCCCTTGTTACTGTTAATGTATAGGTTTTGGTGGTTGTTCCATCTTGTGCAGTAACAACCGAAGTAATAGTATTTGAACCAACATTCAAATTAATAGCGCTGCTTGCTACTCCACTTGCAACATTTGTCCCATTCACTTTTACGGTGGCATTGGCTTGGTTTACAGTTGGGGTTATGGTAATGTTATTTGTACTGTTGCTTACACTAGCTGTGTAGCTTGTTGAGCCACTTGCAAATGTTGGTGTGAGCGTACCTGAACCAATAGTTAGTGCTGATAAAGTAGCATCTGTTGAAAGGGGAAGAGAGGCAGTACCATTAATCACAGGATTATTGATAATAACAGTATTAGCAGTAGAAGTACCTGATTTCTTGCACCAAAATATTAAGCGAATAGAAAAGGTTTGACCAGAAGCGATTGCTACTGAAACCGTACTATTGATAATTGAAGTGGCATTGGATGTAAAGTTAACACCGTCTTTTGTTGATTGATTTCCCGCAATATACGTGAAGCTGGAAAAGTTATTGGTAGAGTAAGATGCCGCATAATACATCGTGCCAGTACCTCCATTGAGCGATAATGGAATATAAATATTGTTAACATTCAAATTGTATCCTGTAACTGGTGCCAAATCAAACTGCACATATCTAGTAGTATTGACATTTCCGGTAGTAACAATGCCCGAGAAACTTCCATTGACCAATGTGCCTGAACCGTCGCCTGGCCATGTAGTAGAGGAAGTAGTACCAGAAGAGCATACTTCCAATCCTGCTCCAATATTTGCAAATGAAACTGCACCTACTGTTGCATAACTAAATCCATTTACATTGGTATATGCTGGCAATCCTGCACTCCCTGATACTGTAGATGCAGTAATGTTTGCTGATGTATTGGGAACTCCATCAGTCAATAAAGACCAACTTGCTCCTTGATTGTTAATCGTTAATATTTGTGGAGTGGGTGCAGCATTGGTAACACCCGCTCCAATATTCTTTACACTGATTGAAGCAGTTCCCCCCGATGTTAAATCAGCAGAAGGAATGATAGCCCTTAACTGTGTGCTACTGATATAGGTAGTGGTTTTGTTAGCCCCACCTAGGCTAACAGTAGATACACCTGAAACAAAATTAGTACCTGTAACTGCTACAGATATACTGCCACTGCCAGCAACTATGCTTGTTGGAAGTATGGTATTGATGGTAGGGGTAGAAACCGTAATCGTAAAGTTTTGGGTATTAGAATTTGTCGCAGGCGTTTGAGTAGTTACACCTACTATTATCGTGTTTGAGGTTACAGAAGCAGCCAACATAGTGCTGGGAATAGTTGCTGTTAATTGGCTACTACTAACAAATGTGGTAGAGCGTTGTGTTCCATTTAAGGTGATAGAAGAGGTATTATTAAAGTTTGCCCCATTTACGGTGAGGGCAATGTTACTGGCTCCTGCCACAGCACTTGACGAGGGCGAAATGCTGCTAATCGTAGGTACACTTTGAATGGTAAATACGAGCGTAGCAGAACCTGTACCAGCCAAGTTGGTCGCCGAAATAGATACATTAAATGTACCAGTTATCGAAGGTGTACCCGTAATGGCTCCCGTACTGGTGCTTACACTCAAGCCAGCTGGCAAACCAGTAGCATTGTAGCTTGTGGGTGTATTTGAGGCAGTAATCGCATATGTAGAAATGGCAATACCCGCAGTACCGCTTGCTGTGAGTGAACTTGATATAATGGGTGTTGAGATAACCGTTAATACCAAGGTAGCTTGTCCGGTCCCAGTTGTATTGGTTGCCGAAATGGTTACATTAAATGTACCAGACACCGTGGGTGTTCCTGTTATCGCTCCAGAAGTGGTATTTACGCTCAAGCCAGAAGGCAAACCAGTGGCATTATAAATAGTTGGCGAATTAGAACCTATTATGGTATAAGTACTAATAGCAGTATTTATTACACAAGATGTAGTCAATGAGCTAGTGATACTTGGAGCAGCCACAGCAATAGTAAATACTAAGGTAGCCCAACCCGCTCCTGCAGTGTTAGTAGCTGAAAGGGTCACATTAAAAGTACCCGATACCGAGGGCGTTCCAGTTATTGCTCCAGTGCTTGTGTTGATGCTCAAACCACTTGGCAACCCTGTTGCAGTAAAGCTTGTTGGGGTGTTAGTAGCAGCAATCGTATAAGTCGCAAGCGCTGTGCCTGCTGTACCAGTTGCTGTAAGCGTACTATTGATAACGGGTGTATTAACGGAAACTAAATAAGAAGATCCTACATTGCTTAAATTCAATGGACTATTTATAACTGTTCCACCTGCACCATATTGATTACAGCCAATATCTTTCTGTGTCGATGAAGAAGGTCTTGCCAATCCTTTTATATCTAACAATAAAGTGGGGTCATCTGATAATAATGCGACGTCTAAAATAGCAGGATAATTGGCAGAAGCAGCCCCAATAGCTGGGCTTGCGGCTGTTAAACTATAATATTTATCACTATTTAAAGCAAGTAAAGGGTTAGCATTTTGAAATCCAGAAGCGGCTGTTATTCCTAGACTACCTTGATAAATATTGCCAGCAAAACTTTGTCCCACGCTAGGCCCGGTGAATATGGATGCATATGGACTTGCAAAAATATTATTTGCCCAAGTGCAATTGGTCATATTGCTATCAATTGTGGAGACATCGCAATTGTAAAATGTGTTGTGAATTATGTTGAAGTTATTACCATACCCAGTTCCAAAATATTCAAAATAAATAGGCCCTGAACCAGCACCAGGAAGACTAGTTTGAAATTTGCCAGCCTCTTCAAAATAATTGTTATAGCAATATATATTATTAGCTTGCTTACACCTGATGCCTCCTGATTTAATGAAAAAGTTACTGTAAGCCACATTGTTATCCCCATTCCTGAACGTAAACATGGCATTGGGGTTATTGTATTGGGTATTATATCTCAACACGTTCTCTTGAGATTTTACAGATATTGCTTCCGTATCGCCTAATCCTGTATCTTCAAAATAACAATATTCCACCACTGTTCTAGAAACCATTAAAGAATATTTGCCATCACCTATCCTTATACATTCATTACCATAATCACCACCAAAGCCAGGCATGTGCTGGAAAGAACAATATCGTATTTTATTATACCCGGGCTTAGTAGCATTCGGAATTATTTGAATCAAGTCGCCAGTACCACCACCATTTACATAGTTTGTGGCAGGTTTATTCTGAAAGTTGCTCCAGCAAACTACATTGTATTGCCCTGAAATGATAATCATGTGTCCAGCATCATAACCATTAAAATTCAGTTGAGTAAGCGTGTCGGTATTTCCTGTTACCGTAATTGCATTCCCTGAAATAGTACCAGATGTAAACTGAAAGCCACTAAAAACAACATTACTACCACTAATAGTAATGGCATTCGTACCATTCAAATAAACACCACCGGGAGTGGCAGCCTTAACGGTAATATTATTAGTGCCAATTGTAAACGTATTGTTTTGATAAGTACCATTTGCTAATACAATTACAGCACCACTATTTGCACTATTAATAGCTGATTGCAAAGCCGATATAGAAGAAACTATCGTTTGCCCAAATGATAGACAATTGATAGTAATAGTAAATAAAACTAAAATAATACCCTTCATATTTACAAGCTAATGCATTAAAAAAAGTAGATAAATGTATTTAGTAAAGCAACCAGTTGTTTCGCAAATTAGGATAATGATTTTAATATTATGTCATTTTGGTAATGATTTAGTTTATAATAGTTAAAAAAGGATTTAGAAAGATGAATGTAGATTGTAGTTTTATGGAGTTGGGGATGGATTTATGCAAAAAGTAACAACAATAAAAATCCCCGTTAAGAATGCATATTCATCTTAACGGGGATTAGGTAACTTGATTGTTTCGGCGATTAGAGAATCGCGCTTTCTCAAATTGTAAGTGTTGCTTTCCTTGCAGCAATAGCAGCTAATAAGGTACCTGCTTCTGCAATTTCAGCAATTAATCTTGCTTTTTGGAATTCTTTCAACACCAAACCTTCATCACTGTAGGTGCCAGCCCTTTTTTCTAACTCCGCTTTCCTAGCTTCCAATCTTTTGATTCGAACATTCGTACGTACTTTCAAATTGCCTGCTGGCAAAGTACCATACACTTGATTCTGAGCCGTCAACTCCACATTGGTAATTGACAATTCATCATCCACCGTGTCATTGGTTTCAGAAAATACTTTCAAATCAAACACATTGTTGTCTAGTTCATGGGTTAAATCTTCTTTTACTCCCAAAACAACATTCGTAACATTGTCGCATTGCGACTTGGTTGTTAAACCATCTAAACTGTAAGACATAATTATTAATTTAGATACGAATGTCGGGAGCCACATTGATATAGAAAAGCCTCTGAACAAGGTTTAACTAAAAATTGTGAATTGACAACCCAAAGGGGTAGTTTGTGCTTAAAAATCTATTGAAAAGATATTAAACAGTAAGCAATTGCCTAATCTCTAATGCCAATAATTGCTGCATTGCTAGGCTATTTTCCATAAGTTTTAATTGAGCAAAAGATGTTGCCCCATCTATCCAATTAAGGATATCCGCATTATTTTCATTCGTAGTTAACGAAGCGCTATAAGCCTTCAGCACCTGCAATAAGCAAAGACATTGTTTATATTTGAAAGTCATATTATTCAATGCTCGTTGCTTATTAGCAGCCTTTATTTTGCAACCTTCTTTATACCTAGCCAACTGTTTATCAGCCTCTATTACCTCATTAAAAAGCACATCTGTAATAAGAGGCAAATCGTTTTCCTCTGTTGTAGGTGGCACCAATGACCAAAGGGTTACCAGTTTTTGCAAGGCACTAGCTGGTAGACCTCTTAATCCCGATTCACCCATACCAATTGCCTCCCTTGATACCTTCACCAAATCTGCTAACAATTGTTGTGTTAAGCCTGTGGCTTCTCTTAGTTCTTTCATATCATCAATATTGTTACAAAAAATGAATTAATTAATAATTTGTCACGAAAATGTGACAAAACGTATTGTTACAAATATAATGTAACGGCTCAACTTGTCACAAAATTGTTACAAATATCAAATACATTTCTTTTTTGTCACAAAAATGTGACAACATTTATATCGATATTAAATGTGTAACATGCTTACTCAATTGATAGTTACATTCAACAAGACATAAGAACACAGATAATGGAATTAGGAATCTATTACGAACCTATTACGCTAAATAAAAAAGGTCATTTTCTAAAATGATATTGCTATCCTTTCAGAAAATGACCTTAACCACCTAACTAAACTGCTTTTTTAAGTGCACACCATGATACCTTTTGAATAAGTGTGCTTTAAAAATCTATTTCTTCTTATTCAATTGCTTGCATACATAACTAATTCCGCTTGCAGCTAATATCAAACTCATTCCTCCATCGAACGGAACTACAGGGGTTTTAGTACCACCCGCTACTGGAATTCCAATACCACTTCCTTGTGTACCGGGTGCATTAAATAACTGTGCTTTCGCTGTAGCTGTTGTTAAGATAAATGCAAAGACCACACTGACTTTTAATACTTGCTTTTTCATTTTTTCTGTTTTAAACTCTATTTCAGCCCTCCTACACACTCCCCGACGGTGAAGAAGGACTGAGATATAGATTATGAATAATTTATTTTTAACCTAATTACAATTTTAAAAACACCATTTACAGTTATTCAACTACCAACTTCGTTTGATACACATTCCCAGTATCATTGCTCAATTTTACTAAGTAACTGCCTTTGGACAATGCTTGTTTCATGGTAACAGATTGTTTGGTAGCCTCATTTGAATGATCAATACTTGTTTGCATAACCAATTTTCCTGTAATATCATATAGCTTCAATTGGTAATTACCTGATGGTACATTGCTCATTAGCACATTAAAGTTTCTATCCTTAACTGGATTTGGGAAGATACTGATTGCTCCATTTACAGCCTGTTTGTTTACAACAATCGTATTGCTATAACTGGTTTCACCATTTGCTTCTTTTGCTTTAATGCGGTAATAGTTTACATCTGCTTTTACTTGTTGGTCTAACCAATTATAAGTGGCTGCATTTACATTTTGAGCTGTTTGCACATTTACAGATGTAAAGTCGATGCCATTTATTGATTTCTCAATAGTATAGTTTACCATATTTACTTCATTAGCAGTAGTGAATTGTACAGCAATATTGCTTTCTACCATTTGGCCTTTTACAGCAGTGAATTGTATTGAAAGTGGTGTAGAAGGTTTGAACAAAATGTTGAACCTGTTTTGATAGCTTGCTGTATTGCTTGTTACTGTATAATTTACAATAGCACTATCTGTAATAGCTTTTTGCGTATGCAAGAAATTATCTACCAAATACGCTTGAATACCTGTTGCAGAAAACTCTGTTGTATTTAATATCAATTGATAACTGCTATCTTTTCTTTGATTATTCAATTGAAGTTTAATTACATCATTGTTTTGAGGCATTGGCAACCCATCTATACACAAAGCTCTGCTAGCTTCTTGGATAAATACATTCTCTCCATTACTATACAACTTCTTGCTATCCTCTGATTGGTATGCTTTACTAAAACCATTTTTAAACACAGCTACAGCGCCATCTAGGTTTTTTCCAGCTTTCCAAATACCTACACTTATGCGATTAACATTATTCGCCGCGCCAAACACAGCGGTTCTTTGCGCATTGATTGCCTTATCCGTCTCATGAACTACAATCTCTCTTGTAGAATTATTGGTGGCATCAGTAAATACCCAAAAGCCTTGACCTGGTTGAATATATTGCCCAATATAAGAATTGGTATTGCTGTTTGTTCCAGCAACAGCATTATAGGCTACTGGCACTTGATAACCTCCACCTAAGAATGTTGGATCTATATACCAATAAGAAGGACTCATATTGGTTTTAGTTACACTATGCCAATCTATTGGTGCAGCATAAGGGTTAGCGATTAAAGTACCTGTATCTGGCAATGAAAATAGCTTGGTTACACTAGAATTGTAGTTACCTGCTACCCCATTGTCGCTATAAGTAACAGTACCTATAACCAAAGAACCTGTTGTACGAATGGTTGTTGCTGCATTCATATATTTCGAGGCATCAAAATTATTAAAAGGACTGGCTGTTCTATCTCCAAATACCACTCCATAATATCCTTTATAAGGATCTAACATAGTAGCTTTTGTATTGACAATAGGTGTGAACTTGTTAAGACCAGTATAATCATACATAGATGGAGCACCACTATCGGTTACGTCTAAACCAGTGCTCGCATCCACACTCCATGAAGTACCTTTTTTACCAAACACATACATACCATATCCGCTTGGACTTGTACCACCTTCTTGCCAGTTATCGAATATAGAACCTGTATTGTACACACCTCCTGTACACAATTGTCTGAACGCTTTTGCACCTTTAGGAATAAAGCGCTCTACCGTTACATTACCTGTTACAGTTCCTGTATTACCCAAACTGTTTACTGGAGCAAGTATGGCACTATTAGATAAACTTGTTGATTTCAATACTACATTGTCATTGGTGGTAAATAAGCCTGAACGCAGTGTAAGCAATCCAGAAATAGTCAGCTTATTGTTGCCACTTTCTACCTTAACACCATTAGCATTATTAACTGTAAAGTTATTTACAGTTCCTATCCCAAGAACCACTTGCGATGCGCTACCAGTCATTACCGTAGTACCTATGCCTTTAATAATTCCATTGAATGTGGCACTATCTCCACTGATATTGATAGTGCTTAAATTGTTAACTATTTTCCCTGCATTAACCGTAAAGTTACGAGTTGATATAGGAGAGGTAAGCGTTAGATTTCCGTTAACCACTGCGTCTGTGTACACATTTGGCAGCCCTTGACTCCATGCAATACCATTCCAAATAGTGATTCCAGTAGGCATCACATTATTTGAACTACCACTTGAAACACTTGCACCTACTGCATTTACAGCTGAAACCGTAAAGGTGTAAGACACCCCATTCGTTAATCCTCCGATAGTAATAGGTGACGAAGTACCAGTAGTAGTGAAATTACCTGGTGTAGCTGTTACAACGTAATTGATAATTGAAATACCGCCTGTATTTACTGGTGGTGTGAAACTAATAGTCGCATTTGCATTCCCTGCTGTAGCAATTAGTGTAATAGGTACATCTGGAACGGTGGCATTTACTCTAATGGTAGCAGTTGTGCTTCCTAATAAATAATTACTATTTGAAACTTGGTTTGCAGTAATGGTTGCAACTCCAACTGCTTTAATAGTTACTATGTTATTAACAATACTTGCTACTGCACTATTGCTACTTGTATAAGTAATAGCACCTGTACTGTTACTAGTTGCAGTTATAATGAAACTTGCATCACCATAGTTCTTTACAATATTTGCTAAGCTTATGCTTGGAGTAATAGCGCTTACCGTTATCGTAGCTGTTTTAGTTCCACTAGTGTAATTGCCATTAGCTGCTTGGGTTGCTGTAATAGTAGCTGTTCCACCTCCAACGATGGTAACAACATCACCTGCTATGGTAACAACATTGGTATTGCTTGATGTATAGCTAAATGCACCATTGCTATTTGATGTAGGTGCAGTCATATTAAACGCAGCATCACCATAGTTTTTAGTGATGTTACTAAAGCTTCCTATAACCGGTGCAATCGCATTTACGGTAAGTGTAGCTGTTTTCGTACCAGCTGTATAGTTTGCATCTGCAGCTTGGGTTGCGGTAATTGTTGTAGCACCTATGCCTACAATACTTACCGTATTGCCTACAATTGTTGCCACACTAGTATTACTGCTTGTATAAGTAATGGCACCTGTTCCTGATGAAGTAGCCGTTACTGTAAAGTTAGCATCCCCATAATTCTTAGTAATATCTGCTAAAGTGATACTTGGTGCAATCGCATTGATTGTTACAGTGGCAGTAGTACTGCCAGCTATATAATTGCCCGCTGCAGCTTGAGAAGCTGTAATAGTAGCTG